>Ga0315280_10003065_pt1 | contig 26077 bp, 10 predicted proteins | sample YL17G06_40_MG_FD_203697 | JGI IMG/M metagenome (GOLD analysis project Ga0315280, IMG submission 203697) | Sediment microbial communities from Yellowstone Lake, YNP, Wyoming, USA - YL17G06_40 | ecosystem: Environmental > Aquatic > Freshwater > Lake > Sediment | place: USA: Wyoming | collected...
CGGGCTCAGACTCCAGCGTCATATTGCCGCCGTTGGCCTGCACCGCCCGGTACGCTTTGGGCAGGCCCAGACCCCGGTGCCGCCCGGCCTTATGGCCGCAGAAGAACGGGTCGAACGCGCGGGCGCGGACCTGTGGGTCCATGCCCGGCCCGTCGTCGGCGACGACGAAGCGCACGGCCGCCTCGGCCGCGAGCGATTGCACGCCGATCGTTATCTTGCCGCCAACGCCCTCGGCGCAGGCCTCGATAGCGTTCTGCACGACCTCCCGGATAGCCCCGCCCACCTGGTCCGGATCGACGCGGATTGGGGTCGCCGGCGCCGCGTCCACCTGGATGCGGATGTTCGGGGCCTTCACCAGGGGTTCCAGGGCTGCCGCCGCCTGCCGGGCCACGGCCGCCGGGTCCACCGTCTGCGGGACGGGCGTCGGCGGCCGGGCGAACTGGCGCAGTTCCAGGATGATGTCGCTGGCGCGGCCGGCCTGCTGGACGATGATGCCCAGCATCTCGCGGCGGGGGGCATCCTGCTCTGTGGCCGCCAATTGCTGGGCCCGGCCGCTGATGACGGCCAGGGGGTTGTTGATCTCGTGGGCTGCCCCGGCCGCCATCTCGCTCATCGACGTGACGTTGCGCTGTTCGAGTTCCCGCTCCTGGGCGGAGCGTAGTTGCCGGTTGGCCTCCGCCAATTCCTCGGACTGCTCGACCAGGTCGGCTTCGGCGAGGGTCCGCTTGAGGGCGGTGGCGGCCATGCTGGCAATAGCCGCCAGTTCGGCCGCCTCCTCGCGCGTCAGGTCTCGCGGACCGTCGCTCAGCGAGAAAACCAGGCCGCCCACCCTCGTCTGCTCGACGATCATCGGAAGGGTGTAGAACGGCCCGGCGCCGAGGTGCGCCCCTTGCCGCTCGAAGAGCCACGCCTCTAACCGCTCGGCGCGGACCGGCACGCCCGCCGCCATCGACGACGCCGTGTCGGGCGCCGGTTCGAGGCTCGGCCTCTTGGCGATGTCGTAAAGGAAGTGCTCCTCGACGCCGCCCTCGGCGGTCGCGCGCACCCCCTCGACGTAATCGCCGCCGCGCGCTGCCACGTAAGGCACCACGGTCTTCAGGCCCAGCGCGTTGCAGGCCGCTGCGGCGATCGTCTCGAGCACCTGGCGCGGGCCGTGACACGGCGCCAGGTTGGTGCTCAGGCGGATCATCCACTCGCCGCGGCGGGCGCGTGATTCCAGCCGGCGGGCGCGGCTGTGGCCGGCCCGGTACAGTCGGCCCAGCCGCACGTTCGCCTCCTGGAGCAGGTGCCGAAGTTCGTCAGGCGAATGGTCGGTCTCCAGGCCGACGGCGCCGGAGTTCAGGGCGAACGCCGCCGCCACGTTGTGCCCGATCTGTTCCGACTGGATGCCGGAAAGGCCCAGGCGCTCCGCGGCTTCGTTCGGGTTCTCTCGCACCTGCTCCGACGGGTGATAACTGAAACCCTCGCGGCGGACCAGCAGGTCGGCCAGGCGGACCACCTGAACGAGCGTCACAACGCCCGGCTTGTCGGAGGCCGGCACCTGGGCCTGGTGATGCAGCCAGGCGACGCTTTGCAGGCTCTCGGGGAACCCCCAACGCTGGGCCAGGCGCTTTCCGACGACGGCGTGGTCCACGCCGAACATCTCGTGCTCGGCCTCGATCGGGTCCTTGCCGCTCGCCTCAACGCGGGCGAGCACCTGGGCGTACGCCCGGGGCATGAGGCACAGCAAGGCAATCTGGCCGATGTCGTGGATGATTCCGGCCAGGAGGGCCGTGGCCGGCTCGAGGGTCCCGAGGCGGGCTGCGATCACCTGCGACGCCATGCCTGTGGCCAGGATGTGCCGCCACAGACGCGGCAGCCGGGCCTCCCGCAGAATCTCGGGATCGACGATCTCAAGACTGAGCAGGTCCGCCGCCAGGACGTCGAGCGGAATCGAGTTGAGCACTGCATCGATGTTGGTGAGGGAGTCGACGGAGCCGTTGAGTTCGATCGCCAGCCGCAGGGCGCGGGCCGAGAGCGAGGCATCGGATTCGGTCGCCAACTGCAACTCGCGCCGGCTCGGCGGCGACGCCATCGCCAGCGAGAGCACGTGGTGCCCGACGCCGGGGATCGTGGGCAGTTGATCCAGGTCGTCCAAGAGGACGTCGATCTTCCGCCGTTGGAGGCCCGTGGCCGCCATGGAAAAAATCCCCCGTGTGCGCCGCTAGATTTTGAGAAGTTCGGAGATCTTGACGATGAGTTCGTCAATCAGGAACGGCTTGTGCATGAATGCATCCGCACCCAAGGCCAGGACTTCCTGGATCTTGTCCTCCTCGTCCTTGAGCATGCCACTGATGACGAGGATGCGCGTGTGCTCCAGGCCCGGGTTGCTCCGGATGGCTTTGCATACGACGTTGGCGTTGATGTCCTTGAGGACGTAGTCGATGATAATCAGGTCGGGCTTGAACTGTTGGGTCAGAATCCCCGCGTCATAGCCGGAGGTCGCGGTCTTAACCTCAAAGCGTCCGTCCATATCCAGGGAGTCTACGAGCATGTTGACGATCAGGGGTTCGTCGTCGACCACGAGGACTTTCTTCTTGCTGGAGTCGAGGTTCGAGAGCGGGATATTGTTTTCCTTCATGAACTTGATGAGGCTCTCGCGGGGAATCCGGCGAAACCGCGATCCCGGTACGTAGAAACCCTGGAGTTTGCCGGAGTCAAAACAGCGGATAATGGTTTGCTGGCTGACGCGGCAGACCTTTGCAGCATCACCTGTTGAATACACTTCTTTCATGGCATACTCCCTCGCTCGGTTCTGGCCTTGGTCGCGGAGGGTCGTACACGCTACATTTTGCGCATCTCCCCCAAGTTCACATTCTACATATCGACGGTGCGGACTTGTCAACTTAAAAGTTTCGGTCCGCTAAGATGGGAAGGTGTGGGAACTTCGCGAAGCAGAGTCCGATAAACAGGCTCGGCGCTCTGAATCTGCTGGCACTCGTGCTGTATACCACAAATAGACAGGGCCGACGCCAAGCGTCGGCCCTATTGTGCATTCAGGCCAATGGCAACCGCCGAGCGGCCTGTCAATAGGAGCGGCCGGTACGCTTATAGTCGCTCGTTGGGGTCCGGCCAGTCTGGCTGTGGTCCGTCTTGCTGGGATCGTACGTGTTCTTAGTGTCGCCGCCGCCCTTGCTGCCACTCGCCTTCTCCTTCGCAGCGGCCTTCATGTCCGCCTCGAGTTTCTTGAGGGCTTCCTTGGCGGCGGTATTCTCGGGATCGATCTTGAGGACCTGGAGGTAAAGGGACTTGGCGCGGTTGTAGTCTTTCTTATCCACGGCGGCCTGGGCCAACTCCATGTAGATGTCGATTGCCTTCTGGCGGTTGGGCTTGTCATACTGGTCGCTGAGGCCGGCCCTCTGATCTTCCTTGAGCGCCGCAATGGCGGCCTTGGCCTGCATGGCCGCCCGCACATACATGTTGGCGGCCAGTAACTTCTGTTCCTGGGCCTTGGTCACGTTGCGTTTCGCCTCTTCCTTGGCCAATTCGGCCTGGCTGGCCTGGAGGAGTTGTTCGGCCTTGGCGACGGTGTCGTCGATGGCCTTAAGGACCTTGGCGGGCAGTTCGCTCTTGGTTTCGGCCGGTGTGGCGGCCTTATCGCCGGTCGCCGCGGCCTTGTCGCCGGCCGCTGGGGCCTTGGCCGCCGGCTCGTCCTTCTTGGGCTCGTCCTTGAAGATGGCTTCCTCGCCGCGGGCCGAGACTGCAAGTGCCATCACAAACAGGGTCACCACGAGACCAAGCATCAGGCGCTTCATGAGAGTGACTCCTTTCATTGGGCCGTCTGCGGCACGTTTCCGCAGTGTGCCAGCGACGCCCACATATTCTACTACGAGTTTCCGCCGAAAATACAGGAAAATTTGCGCACGCCTGCGCTGTCAGTCCCTTCCGGCGGCGATGTGTTTCACTTCGTCAATCCACGCCCGGACACAGGCCTCCTGTCTCGCCTCGCCTATGATCCTCAGGATGGGTTCCGTATTCGATGTTCGAATGTGCAGCCAGCCCTCGGGCAGCGTGAGGTGAAGACCGTCTCGCTCGTCCACCCCGCCGCCGGCAAACCGCTGCCTCACAGCCTGGAAAACCGGCTGCGCATCACCCCCCGCGAAAGCCACCTTGTCCTTGACCATCGTATAGACGGGCAACTCGGCCGCCAATTCACTCAATTGTCTGCCCCTGGCGGCTAGCATCTCCAGAACCAGGGCCGCTCCGACAAGGGCGTCGCGGACGGGTGTAACGCGCGGGTCGATGACGCCGCCGTTGCCTTCGCCGCCGATGACGCACCCCTTGGCGAGAATGGCCTCGGCGACGTTCAGTTCGCCAACGGGCGTCCGGTACAGCGGAACGCCGGCCTCGCTCGCCACGTCGTCCATCAGTCGCGAGGTCGAGAGGTTCGTCGCCACCGGGCCGTGCCTCTGGGTCAGCCGGTGTCGGGCAGAAAGGGCGAGGGTGTATTCCTCGCCGAGGGGCTGCCCCGTCTCGTCGACCAAGGCCAGCCGGTCGCCATCAGGGTCGAGGGCCATGCCGACGTCGGCGCCGCTCGCGCGGACAGCCCCGCAGAGGTCGCCGAGGTTCTCCGGCAGCGGTTCGGCGTTTCGTGGAAAACACCCCGTCGGCTCGCCGTTGATCAGCGTCGTGCGGCAGCCGAGACGCTCAAGGAGCATCTGCATCTCCGCGCCGCCGGCGCCGCAGACCGCATCGACAACCACCCGGAAGCCGCGGGCCTGTATCTTCGCGGCATCGACGATGCCGACCGTCCGCTCGACGTGGACGGCCGCCCCGCCGGCCACGGCCTCGATCCGGCCGACGCGCTGGGCTTCCACTTGCCGGAACGCCTCGCGGCTGTACAGGTCGAGGACGGCTTGGCCGCCCTGGCGGCTGAGCGCCATGCCCTCCGGCGAGAGCATCTTGATGCCGTTGTAGGGCAGGGGGTTGTGGCTGGCGGTGACGACGGCGCCCCCCTGGGCCCCGAGGTGTCGGACCATCAGGCTCGTGCCCGGCGTCGAGAGAATGCCCAAGTCGATGACGCGGCAGCCGGCGGCCAGCAGCCCCGCCTGGAGCGCCGCGGCCAGCATCGGGCCGGAGGGCCGGGAATCGCGCCCGATGACCACTGCGCCGCCCTCGAGGTAGGTCCCGAACGCCAGGCCGAACCGCACCGCCTCCCGCGGCCCCAGGCCGTCGCCCACCACGCCGCGAATACCCGAGATACTCACAATCAGTTGAGGCATGCTTGCTCCACGGTCTAGGAATCCGAACGGACTTGGCCTGGGCATTATGGAGCCTCGGGCATCTCGGGCCAAGAGAAAACGCTCGCCGGCGCCGATTCTGACGTGGTGGGTCTGGACAGCCTGGGGTCGACGGTAACCGTGAAGACTGTCGCGGTCTTGCCCCTCGAAGCCAAGCCGGGTGCCGCAGAACCCAAGCCTGCTCATGAGGCGGCGAAGTAAGACCGGCGTTGCCGAGATAAGCGCCGCCCGAATTGCGGGAACAGAGCGTCGGGAGCCCTATCGCCGGACGCGTTCCCTGAGGTGCGCCAGGAGCGCTTCGGCCGTCATGGTCCGCCGGTCGGCCCTGTCGAGCCAGTGGACCTCGGCGCTGGTCCTGGTCATGTCCTGCCATTTCTTGCAGGCGGCCAGGACGGTGGTGTGGTTCTTGCCGCCCAGGAGTCGGGCGATTTCGGCGAAACTCAGGGCCGTCAGTTCCCGCGCCAGGACCATCGTGACCTGCCGCGCGAGCGAAATCTGGTGAGACTTGCGGTCGCTGTGGATGTCCGACACGCTGACGCCGAAGAAACCTGATATGGCCTCCTCAATCTCCGGCAGGCCTGTCTGCCGCGGGGCCATGACCGCAAAGTCGGCCAGCGATTGCCGCGCCACTTCCGGCGTCACAGGGTGCTTCAGAAGTGCCGCGTAGGCGATGATCCGGGTCAGGGCGCCTTCGAGGTCCCGCACGCTTCCCTTGACGCGGTCGGCCACGAGGGAAATGACCTCCGGCGGCAGGCGATGCCCGGCCTGGATGGCCTTGGCCTCGAGAATCCGCCGGCGGGTCTGGAGGTCGGGCGGCGAGAGTCTGACCACCATGCCCGCCATGAACCGGCTGACAAGGCGGTCCTGGAGGGCCTGGATTTCACGCGGGGCCGAGTCGGAGGCCAGAATCACCAGCCGCCCACGCACGTCGAATTCGTTAAAGGTATGCAGGAACTCCTCTTGCGTGCCGGGTTTACCCGAGAGGAAGTGGATGTCGTCGATGGCCAGGACGCCGAGGCGGCGGTACCGGTACCGGAAGGCGTCGAGACTTCCGGACCTCATGCCGGCCACGTACTGGTTGGTGAACTGTTCGGCGGAGAGGCACTCGACCTGGAGGTTGCCCCGCTTACGCAGGGCGCTGACAATGCCCTGGAGCAGGTGCGTCTTGCCGAGCCCGCAGCGGCCGTGAATGAAGAGGGGATGGAAGTCCTGACCCGGCATGGAGGCTGCCGAGACGGCTGCCGCGTAGGCCATCTGGTTGCAGGGCCCGACGATGAAGTTCTCGAGGGTGAAGAGCGGCCGGGACTCGGGTGCGGGCCGCTCCGGGCGCCGGGGCACGGGCCTCTCGGTGACGCCGTACTGCTCCAGCACTTCGGCCGCCCCCGCAAGGTTCTGGGCTCGGCGTTTCTGGAAAAGGTCCGGCTGCACGTGGTAGGCGACAGGCATCTGGCGTCCGAACGCCTGGAGGATGGCCGCCGCCAACTGGTCCTCGAAGTGGGTCTTCAGGTAATCGCTGATCAAGAGGTTGGCCACGCCGACCGTCAGACCTTCGGGCGTGAGGTGGAAGTCGGTGGCTCCGTCGAACCAGACGCGCCATCGTTCGGCGCCGACGGCTCCGCGAAGCCCGGCAACCAGCGACTCCAGTTGTGTATCTTGCAGCGGCGCCACGAAGAAGCCCCGTGCTCGGCGCACCGCGTAAAGGGTGTTCGCACAGCCACGGCATTCGAGCGGCCCGACGCGCCCTACTTGCCGCTCGACGCCGTGCTGCATGCTAACGCCGGCGTCAAGTGAGAAAACGAAAAATCTTTTGTCAAGTATTGATGAAGTTGCGGCGCGAGGAATCCAACAGGCCGCGTGACACGAAGTTAGACACGCCTCGGGCGCCGAGAAATCCGCTTTCTCAACAACCCTCGCGAAAGGGTGGAAAGCCTGTGGAGAAAAGCAGGGCCGCGGCCGCGATCTTCAGGAAGCCCTTGAAAAACAGCCTCAAACTGATACGCTGAGCCGCGGCGGCGCCCCAAGGAAATCGCGAGGGCGCGCCGAAAATAATTTTCTGGGAGGTGAACGCATGCGCTACGCGACCGCAAGCTGGTTAGCGGCAGTATGTTATCTGGCCTGGGCGGGAGCCGCGGCGCTGGCGGCGGCCGACGCCGACTGGGCTGCCCTCCAGAAGCAGTTCCTCGACGTGCCGATGGAGGCGCGGCGGCTGACCGGCCCGCTCTTCTGGCTCCACGGCGACGAGTCGAAGGAGCGCCTGGAACGCTACGTCGGCAAGGTCGCCGAAGGGCACAACGGCACTTTCTGCGCCGAGTCCCGGCCGCACAGCGACTGGCTGGGGCCAGGATGGTATAGAGATCTGGATATTTGCCTCCAGGCCGCCAAGCGCCTGGGCCTCACGATGTGGATCTTCGACGAGAAGTGGTGGCCGAGCCAGATGATCGGCGGCAAGGTGCCCCCGCGGTACGGCGGCAAGCGCCTGGAGGCCGCGGCCGTGTCGGTCGAAGGCCCGAAAGCGTTCACCGACGCCGGCTTCGGCGGCCAGAACTTCGTGGCCGCGGTCGCCGGCAGGGAAGTCGAAGGCGGCATCGACGGCGAGAGCCTCGTTGACCTGGCCGACAAAATCCGCGATGGGGCCCTCCTGTGGGATGTGCCCGCCGGAAAATGGAAGGTCATGAAGTTCACCTGGAAGCACGACCCACGCAGGCCCATCCTCGTCGACGGCGCCAGCCAGGATTGCGTCGACTGGTTCATCCAGACGGTCTACCAGCCGCACTACGATCGCTTCAAGGACGACTTCGGCAAGTGGATCGTGGGCTACTTCTACGACGAGCCCGAGACCCACGGCGACTGGGGCACGGAGGTCCCGAAGGTCCTGGCCGAACGCAAAATCGACTGGAAAAAGGCCTACGTGGCCTGGAAATTCCAACTTCGCGGCGAAGAGCAGACCGCCGCCCGGTACGCCTACCAGGACGCCTTCAGCGAAGCCTGGGGCCGCACGATGTACGGCCGCACGACCGAATGGTGCCACCAGCACAAGGTACGGTCGATGGGCCACTTCCTGGAGCACGGGTTCCTGTACCTGAACCGCGACGTCTGCGCGGGCAACATGATCGACCTCCAGAAGCACAGCGACATGGGGGGGATCGACCTGGTGTGCCAGCAGATGTATCCTGGCCAGCGGCCGCCCGACATCTACCAGACGCCCAAACTCGGCAGTTCCATCTCGCACGTGTATCACAAGACCGACGACATCGCCTTCTGCGAGATCTTCGGCGCGTATGGCCAGCAGATCACGTATCCGGAGATGAAGTGGCTGGCCGACCAGCACCAGGTGCGCGGCATCAACTTCATGGTGCCTCATTCCATCAATCCGCGGGCCCCGCGCGACACCGACTGCCCGCCGTACTTCTACGCCGATGACGCCGAGCCCCGCTGGCCGCTGTACCGCATCTGGTCCGACTACAACAATCGCCTGAGCCTTCTCCTGACGGGCGGGCGGCATGTGTGCCCGGTGGCGCTGCTCTTCTGCGGCAACAGTGCCCACTTGGGAAAATACGTGACGCCCGAGGACATGACCACGGCGCTTCAGGACGCCCTGTTCGATTGCGACTGGATGCCGTACGAGGTCCTCGAGCGCGACGTGCGCATCGCGGGCAAGGAACTCGCGCTTTACGGCGAGCGCTACCGCGTTCTCGTGGTGCCGCCGGTCGAGGTGATTCCGTACGCCACGCTGGCGAAGGTAAGAGAGTTCTTCGACGCCGGCGGCATCGTGGTGGGATACGGATTCCTGCCGTCGAAATCGGCGACACTCGGCAAGACCTCGGCCGCCATCGCCGCCCTGGTCGATGCTGTCTGGGGGCAAGGCGGACCGCCGGGCCTGGCGGTGCGCAAGTCGAGCGCCGCCGGCGGGCGGTCGTACCTGATGCCCGAGAAGCCCAAGCCCGAGGAACTCCAGAAGGTCCTCGCCGAGGACGCCGGCGTGCGCCCTGCGATGGAGGTCGTCGAGGGCAAGACGGACAACTGGGTGCACGTCCTGCATCGCGTGAAGGCCGACCGCGACATTTTTCTGGTCTGCAACCAGAACCACCTGGGCGAGGCCCGGCGGCTGACATTCCGGGCCTCCGCGGCGGGCGTGCCCGAGCGATGGGACGCCATGCGCAACGAGATCTCCGCGATTCCCTTCAAAGGTGGCGCCAGCGGCGGGGCGACGGAGTTCGCACTTATGCTCGAACCGAACGAAAGCGCCCTGATCGTCTTTTCGCCCGACGGCAAGGCGCCGTCGCGGATCGAGACCATGGCTGCCTTGCCGGGCCAGCCCATCGCGGTGGTTCGCGATAGCCCGCCCCCGGCGTCTGCCGCCCCGCCGCCGGCCGAGAAGTTGACCCTCGCCGGCTGCCCGTGGGTCTGGTTCCCTGAAGGGAATCCACGTGTCTCGGCGCCGCCTGGCACACGGTATTTCCGCCGCGAAATCACGCTGCCGGCCGGGGCCAAGGTCAAGCACGGGCGGTTCCTGATGACGGCCGACAACGATTTTGTCCTCTTCGTCAATGGCAAGGAGGCCGGACGCTCCGGCGGCGCGACCGACGCGTGGCGACAGCCCGTCGAGGTAGACTTTATCAAGCACCTGAGTTCCGGCACCAACGTGCTGGCCATCGCCGCCACGAATACCACCGACAAGCCCAGCCCGGCGGGGCTTATCGGCCGGTTCCGCATCGACCTGGATGAGGGCCGGCCCGTAACCGGATGCGTCGACCCGTCGTGGAAAACCGCCGGCAAGGAAGCGGCCGGGTGGCGGCAGGCCGGGTTTGATGACAAGTCCTGGCCGGCGGCCCTGAAAGTGGCCACGTTCGGCGAACCGCCGTGGGGCGACCTCTCAGGCGGCGGGATCGCCCACATTGTGGCCGACATCTTCCGCGGTCGGTGCACCATTCCGGCCGGCGCGGACCTGGAGAAATGTAAAGCGGTCCTCGTGCTCGAAGGCCTGCCGGACGATTGTGCCGCCGTTACCGTCAATGGGGCCTTCGCCGGAGGCTTCCTGGGCCGCCCCTGCCGCCTGGACGTTACGGCGTGCCTCAAGGCGGGCGAAAACACGGTCGAGATCGCCCCCCAGGCTCCGAAAGCCGCCCGGCTTGTGTTCTATCCCAGGTAGCGCTATGTTGGACGCCAACTGATAGGCGGCATGCCCACAGCCTGCCCGCCGCGGCGGGGCATCCGTTCCGTGGGCATGTCGAAGACACAACGGGGGGGAGCATGCCCACGCAGGCGTCCCTCGAGCATCGCCGCCTCTTCTCGTCGGGGGGAGTCTACCGGGCGAGCCTCTCCGGTTCTTCGCCGTTGGCCCGGATCTTAGCGATGGCGGCCTGGGGATCGGCCCGGACCTTGCTCAGACAGCCCCAGCAGCACACGTAGATCCGGTATCCCTCGGCATCCACATAGAGGTACTTCTTGATGGGGCGCCCCAGGTTGGGGCACAGCGTCTGGGGCTTGACGTCTGGCGCCGTCGTGCCGGCTGCCGCCGCGGCCGACGGCGCCGCCGCACTCGTCCTGTCGGACGCCGCCGAACAGCCCGTCAAGGTCCCGAGGACCAGCAAGCCGGCCGACGCCAGCACACACATGACAGCCCTGCGGTTACGCATGACGCGCTCCTTGCCCTTGGAGTCCTCTAGTCGGCGCCGCCGCGGACCCACTCTACTGCAAATTCGGCCTGCGAGGCGCCGTTGCCCGGATCGAGGCGGATGGCGGTGATCGTCTGGCCCGACCAGAGCGCGTGCCGCCCGACCTCCAGCCGGTACTCGTGGAACTCTCCGTCGGCCGCCAGGGGGAAGACGACCTTCTTGTCCTCGGAAAACGAACGTGAGGCAGCGGTCGTCCAGAAGAACTCCCCGCCTTGCCCGGCAGTGACCCGCATCCGGACGCGAATGACCGGGCAGCGGTCCCCAGGCACACGGAGCATGGTACGAATAATGTACGGATCTGGACCCGTGATGCGCCCTTCCAGCGTTCCGCCCCGTACCGACAGGCCGGCCACGTCGTGCGCCTGCATCCATCCCTGCGGCCCGTCCTTAAACTCGAACGCGATCCGCTCGGCAAGCGCCGGCAGGCGTTCGACGTACCGCCACTCGGCGCCCTCGATCCGGACCGTCGATGAGCCCTCCCGGGCGATGCGGATCGCCAGGGCGCCAAGGCCGTCGTTGTACCGCCAGCCCGGCGTCGGGCCTGTTTCCAGGCGATCGCGCTCGCCGACGGGATTTCCATCCAGGAGAACCTTGGCGGGCTTTGCCACATTGAAGATCACCACGACTCCCTGCTCTCCCGGCGGATACGCCACGCGGAAAGAGCAGGCCCGGCCGTCCCAGGCCGCACCGGCAATCGCGGCGGCGGCCGTAATATGGAGACGCCGCTCCCCTTCGCCGGCGATCACCGTAACGGGGTCCGGGTCGCGGCCCATGAGTCTCAGCATGTTCTGGACAATCATCGACGGACTGAAGACCCAGGAGCACTTCTGGCCGTCGATGGCGCTGAGGTTGTCGGGCCACAGGGCGACGTTCTCGCCCCCGACGTCCTGCTGCTGAATCGCGCTGCGGATCACCGTTTCGGCCAGTTGCCGCCAAGGAAGGCTGCCGTCATAGTCCGCGAGTTTCAGGAGGGACTCTGCGTAGCGCAGCCCGTTCCACTGCACCGGCCGCCCGAACCAGGAGCCTTGCATCCACGAGGCGCCGAAGACCGGGATGCTGGCCCCGACGAGGAACGGCCTCTCGGGGTCATCCCACAGGTAGATGAACGGCAGGCCCCGCCGCGCCCACACGACCGCATCGCGAAGCCATCGCGGATCGCGGCTGAACCGATAGGCTTCCAGGTAGGCGTCCACGGCATCGGCTGCCGCCAGGATGTCGGGCGTGTGGACCGGCACTTCCCAGACCTGGGCCGCGCGCGGGACGCGGAATCCTTCCATCCGCTCCAAGGTCGGCTGCATCTGGCGCCAGGCTTCGCGGTCGCCGGTGGTCCGCGCGAAGCGGAGCACCTCGTAGGCCTTCCGTGCGCAGAGGCCGACCTCCACGGCCTTGTCGGGGCCGAGTTCGTGGTAATCTGCGCCGACGAAGGGGCCGACGCCTACCTGATTGGCGTCGAATCGCCAGGTGCCGTCGGCCTCGCGGCTGCTCAGGAGCGCCGCCGGCGGGTTGGGGTTGCCTACGAGAAGTTCCATCGGGCCTGGGAATCGCTGGGCGTCGATCCGCGGGTCGCCGCCGATGATCGCGAGGACCTCCTCCGCGCGGCTGCGGCACTGCCGCCGAACATCAGGATTCGGGCTGAGCGCTTCGCCGACCAGCAGGTCCGCGATGAACGACCGGGGGCGGTCCTTGGCGGACAGCATTCCCCCGCCCTTGGTCGTCCACCATTCCTTCTTCTCGCTCTCCCAGAGCGACTTCAGGTACCCCTGCATCGAGAACTCAATCTCCTGCGGATACGTCTTCCGCGGCAAGGGCGCGGGCTTGGGCAGGCCGAATCTCTGGATCCATTGGTCGATGACGGCCAGCGGATCGCGCGATGACCCATCGACGAACATCCAGGCCCGCAGCGCAATCGGGCCCCCCGCCTCCAGGGGATACGGCTTCTGGGCCGTCCGGGTGTTCGGCGCGACGAAATCGGGGACCGTCGGCACGAAGAGGCCCATCAGGTGCGACCGCTGATTCTCGAAGCGGTCCGGCGACGCGAAGACCACGCTCGGACGATCGCGCCGCCGGTCCCATTTCTGGTGCATGTCCCAGAGCAGCCCGACCGTGCCGCAGCGCGATTGGGCGCTGACGGCCGGGATGGTCACCCATTGCGGATGCACCACGTAACGGGTGCGGTCGGGGTGGCCCTCGGCGATGTCGATGGAGTCGGAGGAGACTTCGTCGTCCACGAGCCACTCCAGGCCCGGGAAGACGGCCTCCTCTCGCCGGAGCACGTACAGCATGGGACCCTCGAAGCACAGGAGGCCGCCGGCCTGGTCTGGTACGAACTCGTAGGCGGCCGCCATGGTCTTGGCGCCGGCCGCCAACTCAAAGGCCACCGTGAGGCGGCCTAGCGGCCGGGGGACGCCCGCGGTCGCCGGCGGCCGCAGGTCGAGCGGCCGCATCAGGTCGAAGTGAATCCGGGCGGGGCCGCCCGGCGGATTCTCCGCAACGGGCGGGTCGCGGCAGAACAGCCCAACCTCCGCCGGTTCAGCACCGTCGCCCTGGAGAACCAGCCGACTCAAGTGCGGCAGCCACGCCACGGTTACGGGACCGGCGTCGGTCCTGGCGATGAGTTCGCCCGGGCCGAACCCGAACCGATTGCGCCGAAACACCAGCGCCAGGTTCTCGTTTTCGAGGATGGCTAGGTCGCCGCTCGCCGCAGCGTTCAACTTGCGCGCCAGCGTCGGCAAAGGTGCAGCAGAACCGACGATGAGTCTCGACCTCGCTTCGAGCCTGTCCGGGGCGTTGGCCGCCGTGACCTGCACGCCGGCCTCGACGGCGGAGTTCTCTTCGGCAGGACGAAACATCGCCTTGACGATGACGGAGCGGCCCGGGGCCAAGTCCTCCGCGGCGGCGGTGAGGCGCTGCGGGCCCAGGCGGAACTCGGCCGACGGACGCAGCACGACGGCCCCGCCAGGGTTCGACACCACGCATTCCAGGACCGCCGGTTCACCGGCCTTGGCCACGGGCACTGTCGGTCCGAAACTCCTGACGGTCATCCGGGGGACGAGGTCGATGGAGGTGGTCGCCGGTTCGACGGCCGCCGGGTCCAGGCCGGCCCGCGCCGTCAGGGCGATTTTGCACGCCGCCTTGCGTTCGCCCTGAACGGTCCATGCGCCGGACTTCCTGGCGTCGGGGGCGAGGTCGCCCAGCCGGACCTCCGCAGGCGCACCGGCCAGGCCGGCGGGCAAGACGATCGTTACGAGGACGTCCCTGGCCGCCGCGTCGCCCACATTATCGACGGGCGCGGAGAGGCGGCAGCGGCGCCCGGGCTGCGCCGGGTCTTCCTCGACCCGCACGGCGCCGATCCGCAAGATAGGCCCCGCGCGGTCGAGCCACGCGAAATCGTCGAGAAGCAGATCGCCGGCCTTCCCCTCGATCCGGGCGGCAAAATGGATCCGCCGGGCGGCCGGGTTCTTGGCGAAATCGTACTTGAGTCTCTCATGGTGCCATTGGCCGTCGCCGACCGAGGAGGCGGGCACCGTGAAGACGGCCCGCGGCGACCCCGTGTTCTCGATCCCCTCCGCCCCAATGGGGATGACGTAGAGGCGAAGCGCTGCGCTGTCGGCCGATGCGGCCTTGTACCAGAAATCCATCGCGCCGCGCAGCGGTTCGACCAGGCGGACCCGGTTCAGACCGGTCTCGGCGGGCGGCTTGTCGGCGGCGGTCCGAACGAGGCGGAGCGAGCGCGTGCCGCTGTGCGCGTCGGTCGAGACCATGACCTTGCCGAGCGGCGCCCAGTCGGCGGGAGAACCGCCCGGCGCCAGGTCCTCAAAGGAGCCGTTCGTACAGGGATTCGGTTCGGCGACCTGGAGGCAGTAGAGCGTCAGCAGAACGACTGCGAGATTCATGCCACGACCTCCGCTTGGGCCTCTCGCCCGAACCCGGCTACCCGACTTGGTGCGCGGCGGTTCCTGGCCTGCGCCTACTGCGCCTCGCACACCACGCGGAAGCCGACGTTGAAGACGCGTTGCCACGGGTGGTAACACAGCCGGTAGGCGGAGCGTGCGCACCGGGCCTGGTCGAACCACGAACCGCCGCGAACGACTTTCCGGGTATCGGCGGCGGCGTGGCGCGGGTCGTTGGCACGGAACGGGTACGGCAGGTAGGCGCTGGCGGTCCATTCGGCGACATTGCCGTGCATGTCGTGCAAGCCCCAGGCATTGGGCTGGTAGGACCCGACCGTCGTCGAGACCGGGCTGCCGTCGTTGACGGCGTCGCTCGGCAGAAACGGCCCGACCTGTTCCATCCTGCACAGGCCGAGCAGCGAAACGTCGGCCAGGTTCGCAAACGTCTTCTGGTCGGCGCCCGGCGCGCCGAAAGCGAGGGGCGTATCGGTGCCCGCCCGGCAGGCCCATTCCCACTGCGCTTCGCTGGGCAGCGTGAATGTTTTGCCCGTCCTCGCCGACAGCCGGCGGCAGAACGCGGTTGCCTCCTGCCACGATACGCGGCAGACCGGCTGGCGGGGCTGGTTCAGGGGAGGGAAGTCCCCCGGACTCCACTTCAGGCCCAAAATGGGTTCGGTGCCGCTGTCGTGGGCCGGATCGAAGCGGGCGTACAGTTCGTTGGTCACCTCGAACTTGCCCATCCAGAACGGCCGGTCGATCTTCACCTCGCACGGCGGCCTCTCGTCGGCGCAGCCCGCCGCATCGCCCATGACGAACTCGCCTGCCGGGACCAGCACGAGCGGCATCGTCAGGCCCGACCCCAGATCGATCGCCATCTCGGTCTGCTTGCCGGCACGAGACTGGCGCTGCCTGGCTTCGTCGGCGGCGATGGGCCAGCCCGCGACCTGCGGAACCCCCAGCGGAGGCCCCTCTTGGGGCGGAGGCACCACGGCCGTCACGGGCTGAGTGGCCACGGCAGGAATCGCCTCGGGATCGACGTCGACGCCGGCGTAACGCTTCTGCGACTCCATCCGCCGCTGGCGGCACTGGGCGACCTCATCCCGGCCGCGCACGCTCGGCATCTCCATCCACGTGCCGTAGGCGGGGGCGTTCAGGTCGATCCACGTGACCAGGCGATCCCACGACTCCTCGTCGAGGCCGGCGCCATGGTGCCCCTTCATGAGCATCTGGACCAGCCGATTGGAGTCCGCGTGATAGTCGGCGACGGGAACCAGTCGAGGATCGCCCTCCAGCCCGGGGCTGCGAACATATTGGCGCAAAGTGTAGTAAGAGGGGGGGAACGGGAACCCGGACTTGCCAACGGGCCTGGGGTCGGCCCGGCGAAGGTCCGGCACGTCCTTCCCATCGGTGCGCGGCTGGCCGTCGTGGCAGCCCACGCAGTGCTTGTCGAGGACGGGCTGGACCTCGCGGTCCCAACTGAAGCCGCGCGCGGCGCCGTACCAGGGCTTGATGGCCGACGGCTCGCCCGCCATCGCCAGCGTGTGGCGGTTGGGCGGCGTGATACTTCTCTCTTCGTGGCAGCCCACGCACGAGAGGGTCTCGCCCGGCATGGCCGTGAACCAACTCCTCATCAACTGGAGGGCCTTGCCCTCGCCGTCGAGGGGCTGGATGGCGATCGGCGTGTTGGCCGGCACGGTGAAGTAGGCCGACCCGTCCTCGGCCACGGGCACCGTGCCGAGCAGGCGCCGGACGTCCCACGGGCCGTCCATGCCCACGAGGTCGTGAAGGGCGGACGTGCCGTAATAATTATAGTGATATGTGAATAGTCTGAGTTTCCTGACCGTTCCCCGCGGCACGCCTTTGAGCCCCTCGCCCGAGTAGATGTCGGTCAGGTACACCGTCCCTTCCCGGCACTCGGGCCTGACGCGGTCAGGGATGGCTTCCGGCCGCGAGGTCTTGCGCAAGGGGATGGGCTCGAAGAGCACGAAGCCCTCTTCCTGCCGCAGCAGCACCATGTTGTCGAACACGTCGACAAGGTAGATGCCCCACCGCGACTGGGGCGTCGGCTGGCAGGACACGATGAAGTACTTGTCGCTCAGGGGATGCGGGTACAGGAACTTCGGCCAGGAACCGTCGACCAGGCCGTCGACCATCTTGGCTTCGACTTGCTTGCCCCGGCCCGGGATGCGCTGAACGACCCCCTTCGCCTGGCGCTGGCCCTGGGCCAGGTCGAAGACGACCAACTCGCCGGCCCGGCCCGTTCCGTGGTGGCCGGAGACGATGCCCACGACGCCCGACGGGCGGTCGGGAAGCGGACGGGGGTAGAAGATCCGGTTCGGCCAGAAACTGCTGCTCGCGTAGGAGGCCTTCTGGCCCGTCCCGTCGGGGTTCATCGTGAACAGGCGCCCGCTGAAGGCGTGGGCAATGTCGGTGTACTCCCATCGCAGGTACAGTACGCGCCCGTCGCCGATCACGACGGGGTTGAAGTCGTGGTCCTGGTCGAAGCACAGGCGCCGGACGCCGGAGCCGTCGCGGTTCATCACGAAGATGTTGGCCGTCTCGTCGAGCCGCCGCTCGCAGGGCACGGCCTGGAACACGGCGGACGATGTGAAGATGATCCGGCCGTCGGGAAGGTAGCAGGCATCGTAGTTATCGACATCCTTCTCCTCTCCGCGGGTCACTTGGCGAAGGGCCTTGCCGTCCGCGCCTATCTCGAAGATCTGCCACCGTCCGTGGCTGCCGATCGAAGAGAACAGCAGCCGGTCGGCATCGAAGTGCAGGTCCACGTCGCCGACGAACACCGGCCTGTCGGGACGGTACAACGTCGTCAGCGTCCCTTCCGGGCGGACGGGCGAGAGGACGGCGATCTCGTTGTCGAAGGGCACTTCGCGCAGCACGCTGTTGCCCTGGAAGTTGGCCGGCAGCCCGTTCAAGACGCCGATGAAGTCGTTGATGAACGGCACGGAGATCTGCGGCGGCGGCTGCTGGGTCCTGCCGTCCCTGCGCTTGACCACGAGCAGGCGGTCGAAATCGAGCAGGGGGTTGGCCAGCAGCGATTCACGGCGCAGTTCGAGGAACTGCCGGGCGGCGGCGATCCGCTGCTCCGGCGGGCTCGTGCCCGCCACGGCATCCTGCACCGCCTTCTCCATCGCGTCCAGGCGGCGGAGGTACTCCGGGCCATTGGGGTACTTCGCGCCGAACGTCGTCGCCAGGTCTTCGACCGCCAGCCGCGCGCCCCGGAAGTCCAGGTCCTTGGTCCCGGCGAGGACCTCCTGCTCCAGTTTGGCCTGGCGGTACAATTCGCGGGTCGTGGCCAGGTCGGCCTGGCTCTTGGCGTTGGGGGCGAGGGCGGCCATCTTGTCCCCCGCCGGTGTGCCGCGGCTGGGGCCGACGTATCGCCGGGCCAGTTCAGCGGCGTTGCCGGCGGTCCACTCGGCCCACCAGATGCCGTCTTCCCGCTCCCAGGCCATCTCGCGGCGGTCCGCCGCCGAGGGGAAGTCGCGCCGCACAAAGTCCCACAGGGCCTCTCGTGCGATCGTTCGCGAGCCGGGCTTGACCCCGTATGCCGGGATAGGCTCGCGCGTCAACGAGAAGTAGTACCCGCCGTACCCCGCGTTGTTCCAGATCTTGATCAGCAGGTGGTTCTCGCCCTTCACCAGCGCCAGCCGCGCCTCGTCCTGGTTGGGCGCCGGCGGGCGGTCCACCTTCCTGGAGATCACGTTCTTGCCGTTGCACCAGACGGCCAGGCCGTCGTCGCTGCCGTAGTAGGTCACGAGTTCCATGGCCCGTGGCGCGGTGATCCTTCGGTAAAAGTAGACCGCCACGTTGGTGGGGCACTTGATCTCGTGGACAACGGAGTCGGCGTCGGTGACCTGCTGCCATCGCAGGTTGCCGTACTGCTTTGTGAGGTCGATCTCGGTCTCCGGCGGGAAGGCAACGTCGAAGGCGCACTTCCCTTCCTCGGCGAACGGGCCGATCTGGTAGAACGGGTCGAGTTCGAGTTGCCCCGTTGCGGCCGGCTTGCCCGGGCCGATAGGTCCGCCCGCTTCAGCCTTGCTGGCCAGGGCGGCCTCGTTGGCGACCAGCGCCTCGCGCGACGCCTGCATCGTCTCCTGCCAGGTGCCCCTGCGCGTGTAAGAGGTCGGATCGCCTGCGGCCGATCCTGCACAGAGGGCCAGGAGGGCCGCCAGGCCGGCCATTCGAATCCGATCTCGCATGGCGTGCTTCTCCGCGTGGACCGGGGCGACGGCCCCCCTGCCGCCTCCGTGGACTCTACTGGCGCCTGGCGACTTGTCAAGACCGCATTCCAGATCGTTCTGCCATCCGAGAGTGCCGGCTCGTCCCAGGGGCGAAACCGCAAGTGCTGGCCGGGAGTTGATGCTTGCCGGCCCCGAAGCCGACATGCCCGGTTTCAAATTCGCCCGCAAAGAGCCGCGAAGCGGCCGATAGGCCGCACGGGCGTGCCATGCCGCGCGCTGGCCTTCCAGGATTGCCGCAATAGCAGGCTGACACTGCCGTTATGCATGTAAGCGCCGGTTCAGTTTGTGGTTCCGGCGGGTGTGCGCATCCTGGGTCCAGGCAAGGAAGAAGGAGGCCGGTCTTGAGAACCCCTATCGTGTATGGTCTGCTGGCGCTGGTGTTGGGCATCGCCGGCCAGGCGCTTCCTGCGGCGGCGCTGGCGGCCGAAGAAGGCCCGGGCATGGGCGGCCGCGGCGGCATGATGGCCGAGATGCTCGGCGAGCAGGGCAAGTGGTTCCGGGACTTGGCCGGCAGCCCCCTGCGGTTCCTGGCCGACCCTGAGACGCGCCAGGAAATCGGCCTTACGCCGGAACAGGACGCCAAGGTCGCGGCCCTGCGAGAGAAGGCCCAGGCGATCGTCACGAAGATGCAGGAAGACATGCGTGCATCCTTCACGCCGCCCGACCCCAACACCCCCATGACCCCCGAAGACCAGCAGGCCCTCATGATGGAGCGGATGAAGGTCGCGGCCGACGCTCTGAAGGCCGTGCAGCCTCAACTCGAAGCCATCGTCAACGAGGCCAACGCCATCCTGACCCCCGAGCAGCAGGCGAAACTCAAGGAGGTCGGCCAGGACCGGGCGCGCCTTATGATGGCCGGCAGCCTGTGGGTCCTGACGACGAAGAAGGCCAAGGATGAACTCCAGTTGACCGACGACCAGGTCCGCCAGATCCGCAAGATGGTGACGGAGGTCGCCGAGAAGGTCGACTCCCTCCGCAAGGACATGATGGCGGCCATTCAGGAAGTTCCGCAAGAGGAGCGCGGGGCCGCCATGCGGGCGCGGCGCGAGGCCTACACGAAGGACGTCCAGGACATCACGACCAGGGTCCGCGGCAACATTTTTGCCCTTCTGACGGCGGAGCAGAAGCCGAAGGCCGAGAAGATGCTCGCCGAGGCGCGCGGTCCGGGCTTCGGCCCCGGCGGCCTGCGGAGCCTCGAACGCCGCCCGACGCCCCCGGGCGGCGCGGCACCGGGCGTCCCGAATCCGGCTGCACCGGCACCTGCCGCGCCTGCACCGGCCGCCCCCCCTCCACCCGCGCCGGCCCCGGCCGCTCCTGCGCCTGCGGCACGGTGACGGCCGGTTTCTGTCCCCCGGCATCCCGTGTATTGCGGCGGCGGTTGCAGTAGGAAGTCATATAGAAAAAGATGAGCCCTTCAGTCCCGGCACACCGGGGCCGAAGGGCTCAATTATCGCGTTGTCGGGGCGCGTGGACGCCAAAGGAACCTCTCGCGGAGCACTGAAGGGCTTCAGCGGCATCACGGTCTCGCCAACGATCCTGTCGGGCGGGGGTCCCTGCGAGTCTCCCTCCTCGGTTCTTGTTTGACTGCAACATTTACAAACCTAGAATATCCGAAGATATTTGTGTTGCCGCAGCGCAGGGGGCACGCCATGAAGAGGTCGGCTTCGCCGTGGATGGGGGTACCGCCATGGTCCTTCGCGGCGGCCGTGAAATGGGATCCTACCTTGGGGAGGTGGCACATGAACCGATACGTTCTGGTACTTGTCCTGGCGGCTTTTCTGGCATCGCCGCAGGCGGCGCAGACGCAGGGCGGGCCCGCGGCCAAGGCCGACGTCACGCCGGCCGATCAGGCGGCTGTGGCTAAGGCGCTTCTGCCCTCGATGGTGCAGGTGGACTGGTGGCTCCAGTTCGACAAGGGCGAGGCGCCGCGGGCCAGCGGCTGGGGCAAGCGGTGCCCCAACTGCGGCGCGTTCCACGGCATCGGGGCCGAACGCTGCGTCGAGGAGGAGCGGCCGCTCCACTTCAACGGCTATCTCCTGGCCCCGACCCGCGTGATGGCGCCCGACGTCGGCATCCATCCGCGCTTCATCAAGCGCATCGAGGTCCGTTTCGGCGACCAGAGGGTGCCCGCGAAACCCGTCGCCTGGGCCGTTGACCAGGACGCCGTGTTCCTGGAACTCCAGGAGCCGCTCAAGGGGGCCAAGCCCCTGGAGTTCAAGCCCCAGATGGGGCCCTACCTGGCCGCCTCCTATGATTTCCTGAACGGCGCCTGGTCCCTCACTGTGGAGCCGGCCAGCCCGAAGGTCACCGTGCTGAGCGGCGGCGAGACCTTCCTTACGATGGGCTCCAACTGCGTCGTGACGACCAAGGAGGGCGCGCCGGTGACGGTGCTGATGCGTGCCGACCTGCCGCTCGACGATTCCTGGAAAACCTCGCCCCTGACGTGGAAGACGCTCGGCGCCGACGAGATGGCGAAAGCCCTGGCGGACCTCGAACAGAAGACCTCGCAGAGCCTGCTGCACGTCGTCCTTTCGTTCCGCAGCCCGAAGAAGACGGCGGGCGGCATGCGCTTCAGCCGCAGCGGCGGCGAGGAGGAGGCCACCGAACTGCACGCTGTCGGCGTCCTCGTCGCGGACACCAAGGTCCTGGTTCTCGCCAACCTGCGCGGCAAAGTGACCGCGCGGCTGGAGAAGGTCGTGGTGCGCCCGCCGGCGGGCGACCCCGTGCCGGCCGAGTTCGCCGGATCGCTGACCGACTACGGTGCGCTGGTGGCCACGCTCAAGAAGCCGCTGGCCGGGGCGCTGCCGCTCGCCGCCGGCAACATCCGGACCTATCGCAAGACCCTGCTCCTGGGCGCGGACGTCTGCCTCCAGGGCGAGAAGCGGATCGCCTACTTCGAGCACCGCCGCATCGCCGGCTTCATGGAAGGCTGGCGCGAGATGCTGTTTCCCGAGATGCCCGGCCGCGGCGACCACGTGTTCCTCTTCACCCGCGAGGGGGCGCTGGTCTCGCTCCCCGTGGTTCGGCGCCCGAAGGTGTCGACCGAGCGGGAGTACGATTACGATCGTGCCGCCTTCACCCCGGCGGCGTACCTGAAGACCGTGCTCGACGATTTGGCGAAGAATGTCGATAAGAATAATATTCCGCTCTCCGAGGCCGAGGAGAACCGCCTCGCCTGGACGGGCCTCGAACTCCAGGGCCTCACCCCGGAACTCGCCAAGGCCAACGGCGTCTCGGACCAGTCGAACGACGGCCGGTACGGGGCGATCGTCTCATACGTGTACCCCGATTCGCCCGCGGCCAAGGGCGGCATCGAGGTGGGCGACATCCTTCTGAGGCTGCACGCCGAGGGCCAGGCCAAACCGATTGACCTGCGCGTCGAAGAGGACCGGTACGGCGGCAACTTCCCCTGGGAGCGCCTCGATGAGGTGGCCGAGCAGTACTACGACCGGATTCCCCCGCCGTGGCCCTCCGCCGACAACGCCGCAAACCGGACCTTGACGGAGATCGGGTTCGGCAAGAAGTTCACCGTCGAGTACGTCCATGGCGGGGCGGTCCTCAAGAAGGAATTTGAAGTCGTCGTCGGACCGGCCCACTACGACTCCGCGCCGCGCTACAAGGCCGAACTCATCGGCCTGACGGTCCGCGACATGACCTACGAGGTGCGCCGGTACCTCCAGAGGAAACCGGACGAACCGGGCGTGATCGTCGCGCGGCTCGAACCGGGCAGCAAGGCCTCGGTCGCCGGCCTGAAGCCGTACGAGACCGTCACCCACGTCAACGACAAGCCCGTGATGAGCGTCAAGGACTTCGAGCAGTCGATCGCGGGGCAGACGGAACTCCGCCTTTCGGTTAAGCGCATGGCGCAGGGACGCGTGGTGAAGATCAACTTGGCGGCCGCGGAAGAAAAGCCCGGGCCGGGCAAGAAAAGCACCGCCCCCGGCGCCACCAAGGAACCCGGCGAGGCGCCGCCGGCCAAGAAGCCCGCCAAGGCCCCGACAGAAGAGTAACCCCCGCCCAGGCGCGGCGGACGGGAGCGCGGCCTCTCTTGGTGTGCCGCGCGTTGCCACCAATCCGTGGTTAATGTGCCTGATTACGTCAGGATGATCACGTCCGGGTTGGCCGAGACCCAGTCGTTGTTCAGTTCGCTGATCTCGGCAATGGCGCCCGTGGAGTCGGCCCGCAGAACGAAGTAATACGAGCCGGCGGGGGGCTTCTGCGCCAGGCCCGAGAAGTCAATGGTGGTGCTCACCGTGCGGTTTGCCAGCGGCGCCAGGCCCGTGACGTCGATCAGGCCGAGGGAGTACTCCGTGCCCGTATCCTTGTTCTTCAGGAGCACGGCGACGAGGAAGGGGCCGGACGCCTTCGATCCCTGGTTGCGGACCGTACCGCTGACGCTGAGGGTCTGGCCCGGCGAGTGCAGGTTGAAGACCTTGGGCGAGTACGACGCGGCGGTGGCGATCAGGTCGATGCCGACCGGCGGATTGACCTGGCTCGTGGCGGCTTTCGGGGCGCTCGTGCCGCCGTCGGCGTCCGTGGCCACGGCCAGGAACCGGACGCTGCCCGCCAGGGTGATCTGGCTGGAGGGGATGGTGATGGAGAACCCGCCCGTCGCGTCCGTGTCCTCGCCGAGCAGGCGGTCGGCGGCGTCGACCGCCCCGTTCTTGTTGACGTCCTCGTAGAACCTGACGCTCGCGATAAGCCCGCTGCCGTCCAGGTCGACGACGTTCGAGGCGGTCAGCGTGAGGTTGGCGGGCTGAGTCACCGTGGCCGGCGTGACGTTCAGGCCGCCAATCTTCGGAAGGACGTTGGTTACGGTGATGGAGGTGCTGGCGATGTTGCTCGTCCGGTAATCGTTGTCGATGGCCTGAGCGAAGAAGAGCGTCGGGCCGAGGCGGGCGTCCCTGGGGACCTTGTAGGTGAGGGCGTACGCGCCGCTGGAGACCTCGCCGATCTTGGTGTCGACGGTGGTGTCGAGCGTGCCGCTGGCATCCGAATCGATGTAGAACACAACCTTGAGGATTTTGCCGTCCACGTCCACGGCGTGGTTGGCCGTCAGCCTCACGCTGCCGAGGCGTGCGACGGTCGAGGCGGGGCTGGTGAGCGAGTCGATGGTCGGCGGGTTGTTGTTGATCCGGGCGGTGGCGGCGGCCAGGCCTGCGCCGCCGCTGGTGTCGATGGCCCGGGCGATGAACTGGTCATCGCCGGCCGGCAGGCGCGAGGTCGACACGGTCAGGGCGTAGTCGCCGCTCCCCGGGACCGGCTTGCCGGCGCCGAGGGGAAGGTCGGTCGGGTCGACCAGGCCGTTGTTGTTTGTGTCGACGAAGAAGTCGACGCGGGTGATTCCGCCGCCCGCCGACGGGTCGTGCGGGTTGACGGCGGTCAGCGTGATCGGCGCGCCGCGCAGGACCGGACCGGTTACCGTCAAGGAGTCGACGACGGGCGGGATGTTGACGTGGCCTGTCGCGGTGGCGGCGGGGCTCGTGCCGCCGTCGTTGTCCGTCGCGACGGCGAAATACCGGGCATCGCCGGTCTGGAAGGAACTCGTGCTGGTCGTGACGAGCGTAAAGGTGCCATTCTTGCCCGTGGCGACGTCGCCGATGTTGACGTCGCCGGTGTCGAGATCGCCCGACTGGTTCGTGTCGTAGTAGAAGGAGACCTTGGCGACCTTGCCGTCGATGTCCTTGGCGGTGGCGATGAGTTTCAGGGCGGCCCCAGGCTGGGGAAGGGGTTCGGTGCCGACTTTCAGCGACGTGACCGTCGGCGTGCTGTTAATCACCGTCACCGTGGCGACGGCCGTGCCGTAGCCGAGGTTGTTGTCGGTGGCGACGGCGAAGATCTTGTTGTCGCCGCCGGCAAAGAGGGCGGTCGAGACCGTCAGGGTGTATTGGTTTGTCCCCTTGACGAGCCTCCCGGCGCCCAGCAGTTTGTCGGCCGCGTCGAACTTGCCGTTTGCGTTGGCGTCGCGGTAGAACTTCACGCCCGTGATCCGGCCGCCGAGGGTCGTGTCGTGGGGGTTAAAGGCGGTCAGCGTGATGCTGCCGCCGCGGCCGACCGTGGCGGGGGTGGCGCTGGCCGAATCGATGACCGGCGGTACGTTGACGGTGACCGTGAACGAGTCCTGCGCGAGTTCGAAGTAATCCCCCGTGTCGTCCTTTTCCATCGCGCGGACGAAGAACCGCGCCGTCCCGGTCTTGAACGTGCTGGTGTTGCTGGTGGTGATGTTCCAGCCGCCGAGGATGCTATTGTCCTGGCCGAGCAGCAGGTCGTTGCCCGTTTGCTGGTCCGCCTCGAGCGTGCCGTCGTCGTTCGAGTCGTAATAGTACTCAATGCGGGCGATCGGGAAGTCCTCGTCGTTGATGTTGGCGTTGAAGTGCACCGTGCCGCCGGGCATCGAGATAATCTTCGGGGTGGTGGTCACCGACCGGATCACCTGCTTGGTGGCGATCGTGATCGTCGCGGGGCCGGAGGTCGCGGTGCCGTCCGTGGCGACGACCTTGAAGACGCCGAGGTTGCCGGTGGCATTGGTCGCCGGGTACCAGACCACGCCCTCGCCGGGGCCGATGAGCGTCTGGCCCGGCGTCACTACTGCGCCGTCCTTGGTCACGGTTCCGTTGATGACCTGCATGATGCGGAACTGGATCGTGTCGCCGGTGTTGGGGTCGTGGGCGCGCGTGACGCTCGTCAGAAGATCGTAGGAGAGCCACGCGGGCCGGTTCATCACCCAGGGGCCCAACACCGGAGGCGTGATCACCGTCGGAGTGGTATTGGTGACCGTGACGGTGGCCGAAGCCGGCGAACTGCCGTAGCCGTCCTTGTTCTGGGCCCGGGCGAAGACCTTGAGGGCGCCGACGGGCCAGCCGTCGGTCTTTACCTGGATGTACCAGACGCCGCTCGTATCCTCGCCGATCTTGATGTCGGTGCCCGGCTCGAAGGTGCCGTCGCCGTTGGCGTCGCGGAAGAACTCGACCTTG
>Ga0315280_10003066_pt1 | contig 26064 bp, 17 predicted proteins | sample YL17G06_40_MG_FD_203697 | JGI IMG/M metagenome (GOLD analysis project Ga0315280, IMG submission 203697) | Sediment microbial communities from Yellowstone Lake, YNP, Wyoming, USA - YL17G06_40 | ecosystem: Environmental > Aquatic > Freshwater > Lake > Sediment | place: USA: Wyoming | collected...
ACACGAAATGGAACCCCGCCGCCGACATAGACGGCAACGGCGTAGTAGGCCTCACAGACCTCGTAATACTGGCCAACAACTACGGAAAAACAGCCCCATAAAACATCCGCGTCGGCCACTCGCGCGCACTAGAGATAGTATCTACACTATTTTTGGAGGTTTTTTGGCTGACTCTCGCATGCGCGCGCAATAGAAGATGGTTCCGTAGACTGTTTATGCAAGCACATGTAACTGCGCGTGCTAAGGGATATGACAAAACTTAAGGCTTTTGTGCCGTAAATTGTCAAGATGGGAGTTGAATGAAGGCATGGACGTGCTTGAGGCGATCAAAGGCAGAAGAAGCGTAAGGGCCTTCAGGAGCGAGAAGAATGTCTCGGAAGAAACTGTTGAAGGACTCATCGATGCAGCTCGGTGGGCTCCTTCAGCAGGAAACATCCAACCGTGGGAGTTCATAATCGTCAGAAATCCAGATATCAAAAAAAGACTCGCTGAAGCCGCATTCAATCAATCATTCCTAGAGGAAGCTCCACTTGTGATTGCTGTCTGTGCCGATGAAAATCGTTCTTCCCAGGGGTACGGTCAAAGGGGCAAAACACTGTACTGCATACAGGACACGGCTGCCGCGATACAGAACATTCACTTGACTGCTTACTCACTCGGCCTGGGAACGTGTTGGGTAGGCGCTTTTAAGGAGGAAGAGGCGAGCAAAGTCCTGAAGATTCCGCAGGGAATACGACCCGTTGCATTGATTCCAGTGGGATATCCATCGAAGTTTCCTTCTCCGCGGTGTAAGCGAACTGCAGACCAAATGGTCCATTACGAAGTCTTTCATGCAAGCTGAAACGCAGGTTTCTTGAAGCACCACGTACAACACTGAGGCTTGCATGGGTTTTAGTGTGAGATTTTAATAGGCCATCGAATCCATCTAACCTCTGAGGCTTACGAGTTGAAGTACAGCGTGATTGCAGATGCTTATGAAAAGATCGAAGCCACAAGTAAGAGACTTGAAATGACAGACCTGCTGGTTGATCTCCTCAGGAACACGCCGAAAGAACTCATAGGCAAAGTCGCATATTTGACTCAAGGCCGAATACATCCTGATTTCGTGGATATTGAAATTGGTGTGGCTGAAAAATCGGCGATAAAGGCTCTTGCGAGAGCTTCTGGAAGGAAAGAAACTGACATTGAAGACGACATCAAACGGACTGGAGATATTGGTGAGACCGCTCAGAAGTTTCTTGGCAGCAAGAGACAGGTAACATTCTTTCAAGAACCGTTAACAGTTCAGAAGGTCTATGAGACGCTGGACAAGATGGCTGGGACTTCGGGGTCGGGTGCTGTGGATCTGAAGCTTTCCATGTTGGCGGGGCTTTTGGCCGCGGCCACTCCGAAAGAAGCAAAGTACATCATGAGAACTGTCACGGGCAACCTGCGTTTGGGTATAGCTGACATGACGGTTCTGGACGCGTTGGCTATAGGTTACGGGGGAGGGAAGGACACGCGTGAACTTGTAGAGCGGGCCTACAACATCTGTTCGGACCTTGGACGAGTGGCTGAAACCATTGCTCGACAAGGAATTGAGGGGATCAAGGGGTTCCGTGTGTCAATTGATGAGCCTATTCGGCCGATGTTGGCAGAGAGGCTCTCATCTCCTGAAGAGATTCTCGAAAAATTGGGTGGAAAGTGCATAGCCGAATACAAGTATGACGGTGAACGTCTTCAGGCGCATAAAAGGGGCGAGAAAGTGACGCTCTATTCTAGGCGTTTGGAGAACATTTCAAGTCAGTACCCTGATGCTATTGGACTCTTCAAGAAGCATGTCAAGGCAAGAGAGGCTATTCTTGAGTGTGAGTGCGTGGCTGTTGATCCTGACACGGGTGAGATGCGTCCATTTCAGGAGCTTATGCATCGCAGGCGCAAGTACGGAATTGAGAAAGCTATTGAAGATTATCCTGTTTCGCTCTTTTTCTTTGAGTTACTCTATGTTGATGGAAAGGATTTGACGTTCGAGGCTTACCCGGCTCGAAGGAAAGTGCTTGAGAAGGTGATTGAAAAGAGTGATAGGACCAGAATAGCCAACTGCATAATTGCGAAGGATGCGGGTGAGCTTGAAAAGTTCTTCCAGGAAGCTATAGAGAATGGCTGTGAAGGTCTGGTCTGTAAATCAGTTGGCAAGGATTCGGTGTATCAGGCCGGGGCACGGGGTTGGCTTTGGATAAAGTACAAGCGGGACTACAAGAGTGAAATGACCGATACGGTTGATCTGGTCGTGGTCGGCGCTTTTCATGGCAGAGGGAAGAGGGCTGGCGCCTACGGTGCTCTGCTGCTTGCGGCCTACAACCCTGAAAACGATACTTTTGAAACGGTTACGAAGTGTGGAACGGGCTTCACAGATGAAGATCTTGCGAAACTGCCGAAGATGCTGCAAAAACACATTGTTCAGCACAAGCATCCAAGAGTCAATTCAACGCTTGAAGCCGATGTCTGGTTTGAACCCAATGTGACCATCGAAATCTTGGGGGCAGAAATTACTCTGAGTCCAATTCACACGTGCGCTATAGACTCGGTTCGGAAGGGGAGCGGACTTGCCATTAGGTTTCCGAGGTTCACGGGCAACTACCGTCCAGACAAGGCACCTGAGGACGCAACAACTTCTGGAGAAATATTGGAAATGTATCGTAATCAACTCAAAAAGATAAGCGAAGCCTGAACAAGAAAGGTCAGTTCAGTTTTTTGCTGAATCTCCTAGTTAGATTAGGTCCTCAACTTCGGAATTTCTTCTTGGGACAACCTGGCATTGGTACTCCCCTTCTAGACCATTTGACGTGTCGGTTTCTGATGCATTACGTTTCCTGAAACACGCCTTTTACATCCCGACAACGATTAAACGGTTATGAAACTGTTTAATAGGACGGGAAAAGCCCAGAAAAAGTGGCATAGAAAGGCTTTGTTTTTGAACCTCGGCAAGACCAGAATAGTTCTGGTTCCAGCAGCAAGGCCGAAACCGAAGCACGTGCCATCTTCTGTACTCAAGAAGGAACTTGACTCCTCAATCAAGCAAGTCTTTGAAATGAGCAGCGCAAGAAAGGAGTATGGCCCGCTCGATTCCTACCTGCGATACTACAATCGAGCTGTCTAGAGAGATAAAAATACAGCGCCCCTTATTACCCATGCAATGCACGTGCAATTGCCGAACATCTTGAATGAAAAATCATCTAGCTAAACATTAACGATATGCGAAACCTTTCAGTGCTAGGTTAAGCGAACGAAGCTTTTTTAGGTTTAGGTTGAATGAGTCATGTTGTGGAGAGTGCCCAGGGAATTCTAGGTTCTTGTTAAGTTTCTTCTTCTCCTTTCTCCTAGGCCCGGGGCACTCCCTACAGAGAATCATGTGTCCCTTCTCCTTTGGCACTCCCTACATTAGACTACTGAAAGACCACTATCATCGTTTTTGTGGAAGCTAGTTCTAGAGTTTAGCGCGCGCTTCTCTGTCGAGGCTGTCGCTGAAGCACGTTTGTTCTCGCGTCTGAGGAAATGGGACGCTTTCTATCTTCAGGTCAGGCCCTATTGAGAACGAAGGGTTAGGGGTGGTGCTCTCCGTAGTGGTTGGCCAGTATTACGAGATCTGGGAGGCCGACGGCGCTGTTGCTGTCTATGTCTGCGTCTGCGTTCCATTTTGCGTCGTTTGGTTTGGAGCCATAAGTTCTTGCGAGGATGACCAGATCGGCGAGCTGGACCTGGAAGTTGCCGTCGATGTCGCCTGGAATTGTGAGGACTATAGGGTAGAATGTTGCTGGGCCGCTTGGAAATGTGGCTAGGCTGTAGTTGCCTAGGCTGAGGCTGTCAGTGTTGTATGTGAGGCTAAAGGTTGTTGGGGTTCCGTTTGTTAGGTTGATGTTTGTTTCGGTTCCTATGATTGTGGTGTTGGCGTAGATGATGATGTGGGGGATTTGGCTGAGGTAGCCTGCGTTGGTGATTGTTAGGTTTAAGGGCAGGTTGTAGCCTTTGCCGATGACGGTTTTGCACGGGTAGGTGTAGAGTGACAGGGTTGGGCCCGATGTTACGGTGCCGGTGGCTTCTATCTCTACGCTTGTGCCATCGACGTGTATGGTGCCTTTCGCGTCTATTAAGGTGACAACCGGTCCTCCGTATCCTTCGGTCATTGAGGTTGAGCCTGGAAACGGTGTGCCGACGCCGAACACCACGGACAGAAGTTCGTTGTTGACGGGGGTGAACAGGCCTGCAAGACGGAATATTAGTTTGCCTCCTCCTAGGCTTATTATTGTCGCGTTGACGTTGCCTTCATCCGTGGTGGATGTGTAGACGCAGTCCAGGTCGGAGCCGTTGAATCCAGGTGGGATGCATTGGCAAACGACGTTTGTGTAGCCGCCTATGACGACAAAACCTGAATTAACATGGATAACTCCGCTCGTCACGTTTCCGTCTTGTACAGTGCCTGAGAGAATGATTGTTACGGGAGCGCCGAGGCTGTTGTCAGCGGTGGCAGGCAGTGCGTGGAACGTCGAGCTGAACGACAGGATTATCAAAACTGTCATCAGCGTTGGTATCCACTTTCTCAACTCTCCTTTCCCCTCGGCTTAGCAATAACGGCTATGCTGCGACTCTTATTTATTCATTGTTGAACAGAGCTATAGAAGAAAACTCTGGAAAAACGCCCTCTCCATGAGCGCGCGCTAGAGGTGACAAGGCTCTAAATTCTTGGAGGAGGAGGCCGACGCGTGGATGGATGTTGGCGGGCGCCATAGGTTTCAACGTTTTTTGGGAAATGGGCCGTGTCGGATCGCCCAGTTGGCACTAGAAGACAATTCCATAAGCCTTATTTGCATGGAGGTTACACTGTTTACTGGCTGGAGGGAGAGGGCATTGGGTTGCCGGTACATGCGGACTATTCTAGTTCTTTGTGTCTTGGCCTTGTTCCTATCGATGTATCTTTATGTTTTTCCAGTGCATGCTGCTGACTCAAGCCTTACGGAAATCCTGAACACCCTAGGTTACACGAATGTGGCTAGCTCGACCGTTGAAACATTTCCGCCGGGCAGGTACAATATCACTCTGTACGCCGAATTCACGGAATATTTGAACTCAAACGTATTGAGCATCTACCAGGTTGGCACAAATAATTTCGCAACGATTCTTTTAGCATCGGAGGGGGTTAATGGATATGTATCTCCTCCTTTGACGAAGACATTTGAAGTTGATTATCAGTTTGGCCTTTCGCTATCAAGGAGTGATGATCCTCCTTTCAGGTATTTCACCGAAACGTCCAGAAACCCTAGTTGGATAAAATACGTAATGATCGATGTTAATCTGAATGTTCCCAGCATGTTTCTGATTGGCTTTGAGGACCGAACCTATTTTGAAGATATGACTTACGATGACATGGTCCTTTCTCTTCAGCTGCAATACTATTTGAAGGTGATTTCATCCTATGACACCCCGAGCGGAGGGGGATGGTATGGGAACGGCACAAACGCCTTCGCATCCTTGACAACGGGCACAGTTGATCATGGCAACGGGACGCGCAGAGTCTTCACTCAATGGAGTGGAGACTCATCTGGGACTGACTTCTCAAAGAGCAACCCTATCCTAATGAATCAAAACAAGACAGCCATCGCTAACTGGAAGACCCAGTATTATTTGACTGTTGGAACGGTCCCGAGCGGTCTTGCAGTTATTCCTGGGCAGGATTGGTATGATGAGAACCAGAAAGTGACTTTGACGGCACCCGTGGTCTCTGGTTACAACTTCGCCTACTGGGATGTGGACGGTGTCCCGCAGACGACCGGTCTCAACCCGCTGACAGTTAACATGAACGGTCCGCATTCAGCCACAGCCCATTACACGAAGACTTTCACTCTAACGATTATCACAACGTCGGGAGGTTCAACAACTCCGCCACCCGGAGCCTACACCTTCAACGTAAACGCGACTGTTCAGGTGACAGCGGTCGCGAACGCAAAATACCTGTTCGATCATTGGGAGCTTGACGGAGCAAAAGTTGGATCTGCAAATCCATACACAGTCTTGATGAATTCAGACCACACTCTCAACGCAACGTTCGTTATATCCTCTCCCCCACAGCCCGTCGGAGGCTACAGTTATTCTGTCCGAGCAGTCGAATCGCCCAAGCCTCTGACGCTCTTCTTGCCCTTTGTTGCAATCTCGGTATTAGTCATCACAGCAATCAGCAGAAGGAGAAAACGAAGCAAAAAGTGAGACGGCGCTTGTCTGTCTGTTCGTTCAAAATCGGTTTGTTCATTCCTTCAGGCAAATATTAGGGCGATGGCGGCTGCCGCTTGACGTATCAAACACTGTTTCTTCGAACGTTACATGATCTGAAAACATGTTCAATTGTCACAGCAGAGGTTTTCTTCACCCTTAGATGGTCAATGACGCGTCAGATCAACGTGGTAATCAATCTTTTCGCAATCTCTGTTATGCATGATATTATCTGAAAAACATAGGTTGTAAGGTTGAGTTATACACGATAATGTTCAAGAAAATCTTTCAGTTTTGAGAGAAAATCGGTTTATTCTTTGTTTTTGCGAGTAAAGGCTAAAATACACGTGGAAACTAACTGTTTGGGGAGGATGGCGGGTCAAGCTCGAGTTTTCCTTTCCCTTCTCCTTTCTCTAGCGTCGGTGATAAGGAAGCTCGCCATCCTCAAACCTTGTGAACAATGTCGTGTATCGTAGGCTTTATTGAATTATCTTTTATAAGACAGCCTGCGTCTGCTCTTTGGAAGCGTCTTCTGTTGATTGATGTGAATGATTCTGGTAGACAACAGTTTGTGACGATGGCTGCGTCTGAGAGGTGGATGTTTGCATGTTTGTTGCATTATCTCTTCGGCGTCGTATTGTTCTTGTGAGGGCGTGGAACGGTTTTATGAATACATGAGTGTGCGGTTTGTGGCGGATTGTCTCAGAGAATAGTACTGGGTTTGGAGTGGTGGAAAAAAGTGTTTATGGGGTCTGTTGCCCGTAGTGTATGGCTAGGATGGCGAGGTCTGATTGGTTTACAATATTGTCGCCGTCGATGTCCGCGTCTGGGTTCCAGTTAGGGTCGGTTGGCTTGGACTCGTAGGCTTTTGCAAGGATGACTAGATCCTGCAGGCTGACTTTTCCGTCGTGGTTAAGGTCGCTTGGTATGAGGTAGGAGGGTTTCATCAGAGGGTACCTGTCGACGTTGTTGTTGATGGCATAGGGCGTGTCTCCTATTCCGTCCTTGGGGTTCTCGTCCGCTCCCGAGTAGTCGCTCCAGTAGTTTCCTCCTGAAGGATAGCCGTTGTCCCATACGTTCTTTGAAGCGTTGCTCGAAAGCTGTTGTGCGTTGCCAACGAAGTTGTTGTGATAAAACACGTTAACAGAGGATGAGTCGAGCTTGACACCGGCTCCGTTGTTTGCGGTTATGTTGTTTCCGATCATGATGTTGCCGGAGGAAGAGGAGAGCCTGACTCCGTCTCCATATATTGCCCTTATGTCGTTGCTGACTATGCTGTTGTTGGAGGAGGAGTCGAGCAGGAGGCTGCCATCCATGTTTTTCATGTTGTTCCTGACTACGCTGTTGTTGTAAGAGGTGGAGAACCCGACGCCTTCCCCGTTGTATGCTATGTCGTTTCCGACTATGCTGTTGTTGTAGGAGAGGGAGTAGGCGAGGATTCCGTAGTAGCTGTTTGCGGTTATGTTGTTTCCGGATATGCTGTTGCCGTTGGAGTGAGAGGCGATGTTGATGCCGTCCGCGTTCTGTGTGATGTTGTTTCCAGCTATGATGTTGCCGCTAGAGTAGGAAGCGATGTAAACGCCCTCTGCTCTGTTTGCGCTTATGTCGTTTCCCGCCACGCTGTTGCCGCTGGAGGAGGAAACAAAATAGACACCGTAGTCGTTGTTAGTTATGCTGTTTCCATTTATGCTGTTGCCGTTCGAGGAAGAGGCGAGGTTGATGCCTTCGGCGTTGTTTGTAATGTTGTTTACGGTCACGCTGTTGTCGGAGGAAGAGTAGAAGAGGATGCCGTAGTTGTTGTTTGCCGTTATCCTGTTTTCGGCTATGCTGTTATTATCTGAGGAATACGAGAGATAGATGCCTTCTGCGTGGTTGTTCGTTACGTTGTTTTCTGTTATGTTGTTGTTTGAGGAAATGTAAAGGGACACGCCGCCGCCGTTGTTTGTTATATCGTTCTCTGTTATGTCGTTGTTGGAGGAGGGACTAAGGAGGATTCCCCAGCCGCCGTTTGCCGTTATGCTGTTTCTGAAGATGTTGCAGCCGCTTGCACCGTCCAATCTGATTCCCATGTCAGAGCCGTTGCATAGCGTGAAGCCCTTCAAGTTCACACCGTCGGCAATAACATGAACGACGTTTCCGACGCCGCCTCCGTTTATGGTCGTGTTCCCGGCGTTTTCTCCGACGAGCGTCATCGCCTTGTCAACGACAAGATTCTCAAAGTATGTTCCCGCCCTCACGTACACTGTGTCTCCTGTATTTGCAGCGGCTACGGCAGCTTGCACGGTCGAGTAATCGTCCGGAACCGTGATGGTCATGGGCGACGACGACCTTGCAAGCCGAACGCGGAAAACCGGAGTTAACGTGCTGAGTATCAGCAACGTGAACACTAGTAAAGTCGACATCCTTCCAGAAAGCAGCCTATTCATGTTAGCGATTCCTTCCACTCGAAGCATGATTTGTGGCCGATCATACTTCACACTTTCAACGTAGAAAGGAAAGTTCTTGTTCATCAAGGTTTCCGTGAAAGGGCGCGTGCGATGTTATTATCATTTTGTTAGAACAGTTTTCTAGGCATCAGGCTTTGCGGCGCCTTGAGAAGGAAGCGTTCACGGGTAGTAGTTTTGTCCATAGTGGAGGGCGAGGAGGGTGAGGTCTGTGAGGCTGACGATGCCGTTTCCGTCAATGTCTGTGTTGGGGTTCCAGTTGGGACTGTGGGGACTGGATTTGTAGGCCTGTGCGAGTAGGATCAAGTCTTGAAGTCCGACCTTGTAGTCTCCGTTGATGTCGCCGGGGGTTGTGACGGTCACCCAGCCATCAGCATGAGCGGCGTCAGGCAGGCTGGTTGTGCCTATGGCCATGGTTACGCCTGCGCTTATGGCGTAGATCCCGTAGAAGGCTCCAGTAGTGTTCCATTCAAAGGACAGGGTGGTGGAGGTTCCGTTTGGTAGGGTTATGGTGTGTTTTATTATCTGGGTGGTGTTTGCGTAGCCTGCGATGTTGAGGGTTTGAGGAATGTCGCATGGGTTTGAGGTTGTTACGTTTATGGGCAGCTGGTAGCCTTGGCCGATGACGGTTTTTGAGAATACTGCGTGGGCATCTGGGTCTGGTTCGGGCAGGACCGTTACGTGTCCGTCGACGGCTACGTTGGGAATAGGGGCGACTTCGGGGTCCTCTGGATCTTTGACTAATTTGATTGCGTCGCAGTTGGAGGGGTTGGTGGAGAACAGGTTCAACGTCGTTTCGCCTGTACCTATTGCTTGAAATGTTGCGTCGGCAAGGATGCCGGTTCCGTTGGCGGATATTCCTGTCCATACACCAGATTGGTAGAGGGACGCGGCCAACCAGATTTGACCGGTGGTTGTGAGGTTAATCAGGAAAGTGGGTCCTACGCTTTTCAGGAACGGCCCCAGCTGAATGTCAATGAGGCTTATCACTGACGCGTTGTATGACAACTCGAAGTCGAAACCCACGAGTCCAGAAACGTCCGTTATGTTGATGTCTATGGGAAAGGTTTGTCCCACCTTCGCCGTGGTCTGGGTTGGGTCAACAGCCACAACGGTTCCGGGCATCGCCATCCCTATTGGATGCACAACCATAAATGGCAGAAGAATCACGATTAGTGCAAGTAAGACTCCCTTTCCCTCTCTCAACGTGGGTCAACTGTATTATGTGGGTCCCCATATTTACCTTTTCTGGATTAAAGTTCTAGCGCTTGGTTCATCAGAAATGTAAACAGTTTAGCGTGCGCGCCCAGTTCCACTCTTCTGGTTAACTTGTCTAAGCTCTTTTTTAATAGGCTACCAATAAACATAAAAGAAGTCGCTCATTTTACAATATGGCGCATTGACATGAAATCAGGTAAAGTTCTTCTCTCGACAACCTTTGTTTTGCTATTGCTGTTGCTGCTTTCACTTTTTTTCATTGCGAAAGCCGAAACCTCGTTGCCTGTTCTCAACGCGAACACGGGGTTGGCATACGCGACTATTCAGGAGGCCATAAACGCTCCCACGACTTTGGACGGGCATACGATTCGGGTGAAAGCTGGAACGTATTTTGAAAACGTGGCGGTGAACAAGTCGCTGTCGCTCGTGGGAGAGAACAAGCTTGACACTGTTATTGACGGTGGTGCATCGAGCAGCGTTGTTAACGTGACGGTTGATAATGCCAGTGTGACAGGTTTCACTGTGAGAAACAGTAAGTATGGGTACGCAGGCATCCATGTTTATCAGTCGAACAATGACAACATAAGTGGAAACATCGTGGAGGATAACTACAACGGGATATACCTGTACGGTTCCAGCGACGATGTCGTTGAGGGCAACGAGGTTCTAAGCAACGTGTATGGAATACACCTCTACGGTTCCAGCAACGTCACTGTATCCAATAACAGCGAATCAAACAACACGAACGGCATTCACTTGGATGTTTCCCTGAACAACACTGTTGCCGACAACGACGTTTTGTCGAGCTCCGCAAACGGGATATACCTGTACGGTTCTAACGGCAACACTCTCTCGGGTAATGATGTTTTCTCAACCCCAGGCCGTGGGATTCGGCTTCAGTATTCTTCCAACAACACACTTTCAAATAACGTCGTTTCAGACGATGGGAATGGAATAGACTTCTACGGTTCCGATGGTAACGTCATTAGCGGCAACACAGCGTCTCTCAACAACCAGTCTGGCATAATGTTGTTCAATTCAGCTGAGAACGCTGTCAACAGCAACAATATCCTGAACAACACTTTTGGAGTATGGTTCCTCAATTCCAACGATAGCACGGTTGTGGGCAACAACATCTCTTCAAACGGCCAGTTTGGAGTCCGCCTCTGGAATTCCAGCAGCAACACGTTTTTTCACAATAACTTCGTAGACAACCTGGTTAAGAATGTTGAGCAGCCGACAAACACTTCCATCCTCAACCTGTGGGATAACGGTGTTGAGGGCAACTTTTGGGGAGATTATGGCGTTAGCGCTAACGTGGACGGGATCGGCAGCAGGCCATACGTCGTCGAGCAGAGAACGCTGGGAATCTACGGCCAGGACAGCCATCCCTTGACGGGTCAGTATTCAGAGTTCACAGCCGCTTTCGAGAACCAATCCTACACTGTCATGGTAGTCAGCAACTCTGCGATTTCTGGGTTCCAGTATCATCACGGACTGGACAACAGTACGAACGCAATAAGCTTCCAGGTCAGCGGGAACGGCAGCGGTTTCTGCCGAATCTGCATCCCTCAGGTCTTGGTAGCATCTCCGTACGTCGTGACTGGCGATGGAGCCTCGCTTTCGTTCACCGTGGTGATGACGAATGGCACGCACACTTGGGTTTACTTTACCTATCCTTCGTCAGCGCATGAGCTGATGTTAACACCCGTCGTGCCCGTTGTGCCTCCAGAAGTTCCAGTGTGGTCGCTTTGGTGGTTCTGGGGAATCTCCGGGTTGGCGGTGGTTGGTGCAGTTCTGGGCGGTTTCACCGTCAAGTACCGCCGAAAGGTGGCTGAGCAATCGAGGATTCTTCAGGCGTACGGCCCCTTTATGGTTGCGGAAGCGCTTTTCAACGCTGACATTGAGAGGCGTGGTATGAAGATTAAGGAGTTCGAGACGAAGTACGGCGTAAAGATTCAGCCTCGAAGCACTTTGGAAGACGTTATCCGTAGCTTGGAAAAAAAACAGAAGGAGGAAGAAAGTTGAACCTTAACCGTTCGGTTAACCATCTGCCTCTATTTAGGAGTTATCGACTAAAGAGTTGGTGATGTCTGATGAAGTCTATTACAATTGCCGTGTCGAAGGGCGGTGTGGGCAAGTCGCTTTTAACGGCGAACCTCGGCGCCGCTTTAGCTGAGAAAGACATGAAAGTCGTTCTGGTCGAGGGAGATCCAAACAGGCCTCTTCAGACGATTCTGGGGATCGACACTTCATCCGGTATCAAGCTCGACGAGGTTGTAAAAAAAGATTTGGAAATTGAGAAGGCGGTATACCCCACGAAGGTCGACAACCTGTTTCTGGTTCCATCAGGCGTTTCGTTGCAGGACTATTTTGACCTAGATCCGATTGGATTCGCAAAAAAGCTCGCGGGCTTAAAAGCGGATTTCATGCTCATAGATGTTCCATTTCCAATGGGTAGAGCCGCTTTCTTGTCACTTGGGATTTGCGAGTACTTCGTGATGATTTTGACTGAGGACGAGTTTGTTCTGTGTGTTGAATCAGCCATCGACACGATTCGGTTGGGCAGGTATTTCTTGAAGTGCGTTCCAGTGGGCTTCGTCCTAAACAGGATTAAAACACCTAATAAGTTCACGGAAGACTTCGTCAAGGACATAGAGCACCTTCTTGAAATTCCTTGTATAGCAAGATTGAGAGAAGACCAAAACATTTCGAAGTCTTACGGGGAAGTGAGATCTGAAAAATCCTTCTTGGCCTATGAGAGATTTCGTACAAGCCAATTCGCGAAGAGCCTTGGGGGAATGGCGAATTTGCTTATGGGTGAATTGCCGAAGCGTGAGAAAGAGGACCCGGTGAGGTTCATGCAAGACTTGATCAAGCCGTTGAAGGTGCGCGTAAAGTAGTGCGCGCGCTAAAGTATAGAATTCGTTGATTATTCTTCCATGGCCATCATCATTCTCCAAAGTTTCACTTTCTTCCTCTCGTCTTCCGTCAGGTGGCTGAAGATTTTTTCTGATTCACATCGTCCAAGTAGAGAGTTGAGACGTCTTTTTTCTTCTTTGGCCACCATGCCTCCTATGCCTTGAACCTTGCGGGCTAGTTCAGCGGTTTCGCTAAACACTAGTCCAGCAAGTAGTGGATTCGCTACATTGTCCTCTATTTGCTGCAACACTTTTTCAACTCTCGTTTTCCCTTCCAACGTATAGATGGTCTTTCTAGCGTCCGACACTTTCGCGAAGAGGCCAGACTCTTGTCGCACTATCCCGGTTTCTTCCAGTTCCCTCATGTGTTTGAGTAGTCCTGGGAGTGACATTTTACAATCGTAATCACTTGCCAGTTTTTGGGCTATCTCCGTCAAGGATCTCCATTCGAACTGCAGCAGTAACCTCACTATTGCTACCCTGACCCTGCTATCAAAGACACGCAATAGCCTCCAGGAATCAGCTTCCAACCTTGAACCACTCAACCTTGGACTCCTATGAGTATCCTAAACTCTAAAATAGCTTTAGTGTTTTCCCCTTGTTAAGTCTTTTACCTGTGACCAAGCTGTTCAATCTGTGCATAGTGCTGATTGTCTTGTAAAGATTAAAGGACTTCAAATAACCTTGAACGTTATATTTATCGCAGGAGCGCCTCTGTTCGCGTGCGCTTGAATCTCGATACGTCGTAAGAAAAGTGCGTGCTAACCAAGTTAGAGAGAAGCTTACGGGTAGTGTTGTCCGTAGTTCTGTGCCAAGATCACGAGGTCTGAGAGGCCAACTGTGCCGTTGTTGTCTATGTCCGCGTTAGGGTTCCACGTGGAATTATCATGCGTGGAGCTGTAGGCCTTTGCCAGGATGACCAAGTCCGCAAGTCCGACCGTGAAGTCGCCGTTGAGGTCGCCTGGGATTGTGACCGTCACCCAGTCTCCGACAATGTTGTTGTCTGTGATGTTTGTTTCATCTGGAACTGGTGTCGCATAGGCGCTTATTTTGTAATTGCCTAAGGCAAAGCCTGTAGTGTCCCAAACAAAAGTTACAACGATTGAGCTTTCGTTCATCAGGGTTATTTCCTTTGTTTCGATTGCTGTCCCGTTCGCGTAGGCTGTCACGTTGAACGTTTCGACGGTGTCTCCTTCGTTCTGAACGGTTGCGTTTATGTTCAAGCTGTATCTTTGTCCGACTTCGAGGCTGGACTCGGTTAGGCTCGAGATTGCGATGTTGTAGGTTGTGAATATGGACCCAAAACAGTAGATTCCCCCTTCCGCCGATGCTACGAAGACGTGTTTAGACGTCACGGTGGCTGAAGAGATTATAGGGGCACCAACATCGTATGTCCAGACTTCTAGGCCCGTGTCTTCGCTCAGGCAGTGAAGAACTCCATCATGTGTGCCTACGTAGACCAGTCCGTTGGAGCTTATCGTGGGGTCCGACAGATAGTTCGGGTTGTCATTAAACTTCCACTTGACCGAGCCCGTCTGCTCGTCCAGGCAGTAGAGGTTAAAATCTTTGGAGCCAGCTATCACGAGCTGCTTAGAGCTGTCTACAGCTGGGGGAGTGAGCCAGCCGCCCGTCGGGAAGATCCACAAAGGTTGTCCGGTGCTGTCGCGAAATGCGAAGACTCTGTCGTTGTTTTCTGATCCGACGAAGACGATGCTGTCAGCGACGGCCGGGCATGAGACCACGGGCCAGCTCGTGTCGTATTGCCAAATCAACGTTCCAGTAAGTAAATCAACGGCTTCAACCCCGATGCTGGATGTGACGAAGACGGTGCCGTTTTCAACCGCTGGTGAAGAGATGTTCCCACTGCCCACGTGAGTAGTCCACAGTACCTGTCCTTCCCACTGATCCAGACAAAGAAGGTTTCCATCGGATGAACCTACGATAACTTTGTCGTTGACGACTGCAGGCGAACTGTACACCGAGGCGCCTGTGGGAACTTGGTGGAGCCATTTTGCCAGTCCCGTGCCTGAGTCGACGGCGTATATCTTCCCGGGGTTTTCTGTGCCAAAGAAAACTAGTCCGTTCTGAAAGGCGGGTGAGGTGGAGACCGGGCTTCCAGCGTCAAAGGTCCAGATTGCCTGGCCTGTTGCGAGGTCTAGTGCATAGAAGTTGCCGCTTGACGTGCCGATGAAAACCTTTCCCTCAGCAACTACGGGGGACGTTGTCACTGAATCGTTGAGATTCGAAGTCCAGAGGAGGTCAGGTGTTTCTGGGCCTTCTGTTGGTGCGTACCCGCTCCGGTCGAGGGACTGTCTGTAGAAGGCAGCGTCCGGGACGTTCTCGATTCGGACTACAACTGGGGACGTGGTGGTGTTCCATAGGCCATTGGCGTCGTTGACTGTCAATGTCACGTTGTACGTTCCTTGCTGGTCGTATGCATGGTTTATTGTTGACTGTGTCACTTTGGTCACGTTGTTGTCTCCGAATCTCCACGTGTAAGATGTCATGTTTCCCTCGCTTTCTGAAGCGTCGAAGGTGGCCTGCTCTTTTACTGCTGGCCTGTTAGGGACGCATTTGAACGTGACTGTCGGAAAGGTGAGATGATCCATGTACATGTACTCTATCACGGTCTTGTCGTCCATGCCAAGTTTGTATGTGTCGTTGTTGTAGGGGTCTGTGCGAAACCTGTTAGCCTCGTCAAAGTCCACGACCCCGTCATGGTCTGTGTCCATCCATATAGTCGGTTCATCTGATCTGGCGGTTATGTTGTCGCTGATGGGAACCCACACGACGAAAAAGTCCAAACTGTCGTAAGGGACCTTGGTTTTCGTTCCGTTTAGGGGGTCCATGAGGTAGACCATGTGTCCATTCGTGTCGTAGCCGTCGATTACTGTTATCCAGTGGCTTACACCATTGTCCCTAATGATAGGCCGATTGCCGTCTATCCAATACATTATCTGGGAAAAATCGGGTTTTCCGTCAAAACGCAACACTGAAGCCCCATTCAAGGCCCAGCTAAGTACGTGGATAAGGTTTAAGCCCGACACGTCTAATCCATGGCCGAGATCATCTTGTGGGGACGGATAATGAAGGTATTCGTGGTACACATAGTAGGCTATGCGGTCTTGGCTCAAGTATCCGCCGTAGAAGGAGTCTACCATGGATACAGCCGCTTTGATGCAGCGTTGCGAATCATCCGAGCTTCTGTTCGCATGCGGTGCGTCCCAAGCGTATGGTCCAGATACGAGGGATTCGAGGTCCAACATATAAGTGTCCTTGCGTTCCAGAAGTGGCGTAATTCCCAGATCACGGCTCGTGGATGTCTGCTGGGAACGCACAAACGGGGTCAACAGAATGACAAATATGATCGTTGCCATACAAAATACACCCGTTGCGCGTTTCAAGGTTCCACTGCCTATCTTTCCCTTTGAACACGTCAATCTCTATGTAAGTCAGCGGAGAAAGTCAGTATAAGGGTTTTGGAACATAGTTCTATTCCAAAATCCTTGCTACTTTGCGCCCGCGCGATAACACCGAGCGAAAGTTTCCGTAGACGCGCGCTTTGAGCCGCGAGCGATACCACAAAGCGAAACGTTGTTTTCCATAAACTATAAGAAGACGCGATTTTCTTAGTAACGTGATGTGATATGGCAGCGAGACCTCTCCTGTTTGCTTTTCTCGCATGTTTGCTGGTCTTTTCCTTCTGGTCTTTGATTGTGAAGCCGGCTCTGGCCTCGGACTACATCGACGTATCAGTCTCAGAGGCAAGAGCCATGATTGAAACAAACCCGTCTCTAGTACTTTTGGACGTAAGGAATCAGAGCGAGTACGATGCCGGACATATCAGGAACGCGAAGCTGATTCCTCTTTGGGAGTTGGCGACGAGGCTGGATGAGCTGAACAAGACTGATGAGATCCTGGTATACTGCGGGGTAGGAGGAAGGAGCATCAACGCATCGCGGATCCTTGCTTCCGACGGCTTCTTACATGTCTACAACATGCTGGGTGGAACAACAGAGTGGGTCCGGGAAGGGTATCCAGTGTACATCAAATATCTTTCGGTTCAGGAAGCCATACGCAACGCTTCCCCTGGCGCGACAATCCGCGTTTCAGCAGGCCTTTACACGGAGCAGTTGCTGACAATCGACAAGGCCCTGGTGTTCGAGGGAGAAAACAAATACACGACAATAATCAACGCAACAACCAATACCACGATCCAAGTGAACGCCGACAACGTATCCATAAGTGATTTCACACTGCAGTACAGCGGAGGTTGCGCCTGCTTCGGAGATTCCGTAGTGAATGTGACTGGCAGTGGTAACATTAACGTGACGAACAATGTGATAGTGTCGGATGATTTTGGGATTCGAGTAGAGGATGCGAGAAACCTGACTATAGCCTACAACAGCATCACACGTACGGGCAACACGTTCATAGTCGTCTTGAACTCCTCCGAGGTTTTGTTGCTTGAAAACAACGTAATGGCCGCGGACGGAATGGAATTGGACAACTGCGCTGAAAGCGTTTTCTCGGGCAACACCATCTTCAACATCTGGGGCGCCGGGATTTTCGCTTATCAATCTAACCAGAACACATTTTCAGGCAACGAAATCATCTCCAACGCCTCAGCCGCAATTTCGATCTCAAACTGCTACAACAACACGTTTCTCGGCAACAACATTTCCTCCAACGGCCAATACGGGCTGTTCTTCTGGCAATCGAACAACAACTCGTTTTTCCACAACAACTTCCTAGGAAACAGTGGCCAGGTCTCGAACTACAAAAACTCGTCTGCTTTCTGGGACAACGGCCTTGAAGGAAACTACTGGTCCGACTACACAGGAGCTGACACTGGCAATGATGGGATAGGCGACACAGCGTACGATCCGATCAATCGATCGATAGACACAACGAACGACACGACGAACCGAGATAACCATCCATTGATGGGCCTTTTCCACAGTTACGCCACTCCACTTAACCATACTGTGAACGTCGTGTCAAACTCCACCATAAACGATGTTGAATATGTTGAGTCTAATAGAACCATCGTGCTTCAAGTTTCAAACACAACTGCAGATCAAACAATCGGTTTCTGTAGAATAAGCATTCCACACTACCTGATAGACCCGTACAACGGTTCAATCTCAGTCGTCATCGACAATGGCCAAACTCCTGTCCTATTTCTTAACAACACGCTATACGACGATGGAACCTACAGGTGGATATACTTCACCTACCCGCAGACGACCCATTCTATTAGCGTAGTTTCAGAGTTTCCGGTTTCTCTTATCTTAGCAGCGTTCATGATTGTGACCGTCATAGCAGCGACAGCTTATAGGAAAAGACGTATAGATCTATCACGCAATTCATCGATTCTTGTAGCTATTTAGCGATGATAGGATGATTACCGTCACCAACATGAATGATTTGAGTATCTGATGGGGAGAGGATTGAGGCAGAATGAAGTTTGAACCCTTCTTAACAATTATCACAGTGATATGCCTGTTGTCAGCTATACTTTTGCCTTCTTTCGTGACTCGCGTGTGCGCCAGTTCGACGACGATTTACGTGGACATTATGAATGCTAATGATCCGGGCCAGGATGGATCTGCCGCTCATCCTTTTGACTCAATTCAGAAAGGAGTTTTTGCGGCGAGTTCTGGAGACACGATACAAGTGGCTGCGGGAGTGTATTACGGAGAAGTGGACATAAACAAGTCTTCTATTTCACTTGTTGGACAAAAGGGCAGCACGATACTTGATGGAAACGGAACGGGGGTAGTGGGCATACGTGTCTATCATTTTTCTCCTGACTACACCGAAAACGTAAGCATCAGCGGTTTCACGGTGCAAAACTTTGTCAAAGGCATTACGCTTTCACGGTCGATAAACATTCGCCTCAGGGACAACAGCATGATTAACAACACGTATAATTTTGGGGATTATACTCTTCAGGTTCATGACGTAGACACTTCAAACCTCGTTGACGGCAAGCCCATCTACTTCTGGGTTAACCAGCACGACAAGCAGGTTCCGGCAGGCGCTGGCTTCGTGGATCTTGTGAATTGTGTCAACATGACTGTCAGAGATCTAAACTTGACGAATAACGTTCAAGGTTTAGTGCTCAAGAACACGACCGATTCTCTCGTAGAGAACGTGCGCATAGTGAACAATTGGGACGGGTTGTACTTGCAGCGCTGGAGCAACAGTAACACCCTCATCGACAACACTGTGTCAGACAACCTGTTCATGGGTATCTACGTTTCGACGTCGAGCAGCAACGTCATCAAGAACAACTCGATATCAAATAATGGTTACGGCTTGTTTCTCGACTCTACCGTGTTCGAATATGTGATAGGCTACCAGCCCACTGATAACACAGTCACGGGAAACATTGTTACGGGCAACACCGTGGCAAACAGTAGTGCGGCTGGCGTGTACTCGGATGAGTCGGTAGACAACGTGTTCTATTTCAATAACTTCCTTAACAATAGTCAGCAGGTGTATAGCGTTAACTCCACGAACGTGTGGGATGATGGTGTAGAGGGGAACTATTGGACCGATTATGTGGGCAAAGACTTGAACAACACCGGCTTCGGTGACGTGCCTTACGTGATTGATGAAAACAACCAGGACAACCATCCACTTATGCGCGCGCGTGTGGTTTCAGAGCTTCCATCGTTTTCGTTGGTGCTCTTTCTTGCCGCCGTGACTGTTGGAGTGGCTCTCTTTGCGCGCGCTAGAAAGTCCTATTTCAAAGTTAGGAAGACAAAGCCTATGGGTAGTGTTGCCCGTAATTCTGGGCCAGTATAGCGAGATCCGACCTTTCTATGACGCCGTCGCCGTCTATGTCTGCGTTGGGGTTCCATTTAGTGTCGCTGGCATTGGAATCGTAGGGCTTTGCCAGAATGACTAGGTCTGAAAGTCCAACCCTGAAGTCGCCGTTGAGGTCGCCGGGGATCGTGACTGCCACCCAGTCTCCGGGAACATTGTTGCCTGTGATGTTTGGTTCACGTGGAACAGGCGTTGCATAGGCGCTTATGGTGTAGTTGCCGTAAGCAAAGCCTGTGGTGTTCCAATCAAAGGTTATGGGTGTTGAGCTGCCTTTCATCACGGTTATTTCCTTTGTATCGATTGCGGTTCCGTTTGCGTAGGTTGTCATGTTAAAGGCTTCTGCTGAATCTCCGGGATTATCAGCAGTTGTGTTTATTCGCAAGCTGTATCCCTGTGCCACTCTAGATTTGGATGCTGTCAAGTTTGAAATTGTAATGCCGGCTGAAGAGGGCGTCCCGAAAAGGTGGTCGATGTAGAGGTATTCTATCATCGTCTTGTCGTTTATGCCGAGGCCGTACGTGTCGTTGTTGTAGGGGTCTGTGTGAAATCTGTTGATCTCGTCGAAGTCGACGACTCCGTCATGGTCGGAGTCCATCCATATCGTTGGTTCATCTGATCTGGCTGTTATGTTGTCGCCCACCGGTACCCACGCGACATACACGTCCAAGCTGTCGTATGGAACTAGGGTTCTGGATCCGTTTAAAGGGTCGATGACGTAAACCATCTGTCCATTCGTGTCGTAGCCGTCGATTACTGTTATCCAGTGGCTTGGGCTTGCACCGTTGTCTCTGATGATTGGCCGGTTGTTATCTATCCAATACTCTATGTCGGAAAAAGCGGGTTTATCGCTGTAACGTACTGCGGGAGAACCGTTTAACGCCCAGGTAAGCACCCAGGCAAGTCTTATACCGATCACATCTAATCCGTGGCCTAGATCGTTTTCTGGAGATGGGTATTGGAGAAAATCATGGTACACGTAGTAGGCTATGCGGTCCTGGCTCAAGTGTCCACCGTAGAAGGAGTTTACCATGGCTACTGCTGCCTTTATGCAGCGCTGGGAATCAGTGGCGCTTCTGTTTTCGTGCGGAATATCCCAGGCGTACGGTCCAGATAGTGGGCATTCGAGATCCAGCATATAGGTGTCCTTGCGCTCCAGCAGTGGCGTGATTCCCAAATTACGACTTGTCTCCGTCTCTTGGGAACGGACAAGCGAAATTGACAGAATGGCAAGCGTAACCGTCACTATGCAAAATATGCTTGCTACGTGTTTCAAGATGCTATTACCTGTCTTTCGCTTTGAGCGCGTCGCCCTCAACATGAGTCAGCAAAGAAAGTCCGTATAAGGGTTTCGGAATTTAGTTCTATTCTGGCGTTCACAGCCTCTTCGCGCCTACGCGGTACTGTTAAGTTACCCGCTTTCGTGTTCTTAAATTCTGGGATACAAAACAAAAACGACTTCACATGGAACAAGTACTGGGAGGAGGAGAATGGCTTCGAAAAACTGGCTTCCTCCCTTTTCTCCCTTCTCTGCTTTTTTCGTGGGGGTGACCATTCTCCTGATTATTGGTCCAAGTTTCCAGCTCATATGCGTTGTGAAGAAGTCTTCTATAAGAATATTCTAGAATGTAATAAGTCAAGTGTGTGAATCTTCTATTTTTCCTTCTATCAATTCTTGCACACTGCGTAAAGTGAATTCTATTCCATCCTGATTTTTGGCTCTTGCTGCGCGCGCATCCTCAACAAATTTTCTAGAAATGTTTAATGCGCGTGCGGTACTTCAGTTACAACGGTAGTTGTCATGATGTGAAAATTATTGGAACGGACGTAGCCTCAGAATTCCCGTCTTTCGTTAAGGTTCTTTCTAGGTGGCGTGACTGTTGGAGTTGTCAAGGTTGCGTTGAGAAGGAGAAGATTTGAGCCGGCGTAGGCTGGGTAGAACTTAAGTACGCTTTTGAATTGCGGGTCGGCGCCCACCTCGTTCATAGTCTGTGCAACGGCCTCTTGAATAGTTTGGTTTTCTATCACCAGGTGGCGAAGTAGGTACACGGTGGTGTTGTCAGTGTAGCTTTCTGACACCGGCCCGTCAAAGCTTATGAAGGCTTTTGCTCCTTTTTGGATGAAAGCTTCAGCCATTGTAGTCTGGTTTAAGCCTTCACAACCCATGGCTATTACAGTGGTGCCTTTGAACTTGCCTTCCATCGAGGTCTGTACGAACGTGGGGGTTATACCGAAGTATAGCTGCGTCACGTCAGGGAATTTGACGTACACGACTCGCATATCAAGTTGCTCCGAGACGTGGGCTGTATTGCTATAGTTTTCTGAGGTGAAGAACACCACCCACGGCGGCATATCTTCAGCGCCGGTTTCAGATGTGGAGTGCACCCTGAAGATTATCAGTCTATAATTGTGCGACGGCAAAGTTCTGTAGAAATCGACAGTAACGTCTTCGCTCGGGTAGTAGTCGACTTTCAGGCCTGTCTGGTTCAAGATGCCATGCATCGTCTGGTTGAAGGCAGGGTCAGGCCACTGAGCGCTAAGCTGATCGACGATGGCGATTTTCGAAGTGCTATCAACCGCGGTTTTTGGACCCAGAGTGGAATAGACGAGAAAGACTACCAGTGCTGATGCGGCAGCAACCACGAGAAGGTAGGTGAGCCTCCTTCTAAGCTGGTGCCTTTTTGATCTCACTTTACTGCGCGTTATTGCACTGTGCATCGAGAACCCTTCAGTTCTTGTACCCTTAAGTAAATTCTACCACAGAGGGGAATTTAGCTCTATTCCCTTCTTCTCTTTCTGTTTGAATCTGCCTTATCCGGTATATGGTCGCGTTCTGGAGAATTCTCGTGGAACCTGCCATGCCTTGATGAACGAATCTTAGATTGATGAAAAGGAGGATGCGCACGGAGCTTGATGAGAGAACCTTTTTTTGTTGCATTTGATACATAGAAATCAGCTCTATATTGTGTACGCGTGTACTGGAAGATGGTTCCACAAGACGTTAATACCTCTTTCATCAACACATAGTCTACCGAAAGGTTAAGTAAAAGGAGAAGGAGAAAAAGAAGAACTTGAAATACAAAGCAGTAGCAATTTTGTTGTTTTTGACAGGCTTGCTCGTCATAGCATCAACCAAGCTTGCGTACGCGACCACGACAATCAACTACGGAAACCGAACTTTCACCACAGCGTTCGATACGACAAACTGGAATGAAGTTTGGGATCTAACAAAAGGCGACCTCACTCTAGACTACACAATTGACCAGTCACAGATGGGCAAACCAGGCGTATGGGATAATGTCTGGACAGAAGTCGGCCTTCGCACTGAAGGCGCAAGCAACTGGAACCCAGGACTCTGGGCCACGTACCAGGGCAGTTGCGGAGGCTGGATGGCATCCGGAGTTGGCGACGTGACCCCGAGTCCAGGCGGACTGAGCTTACACGACAAGTTTGACCTCCAGGCTACTGGCGGACACGGGGAAGGAGACTACGACCTGCTCAACCCGAATGGCCCTGTGCAGGTTCCGCTGATAGGTTCAGGCAACAACTATGGCATTTGGTTTGACCGCGATACTCTTGACCCGTGGCAATCGGTGGCTCCGGGCGCGGTTGATGGTGGAACTTTCAACACCCTTGGTATCTACCACGTCGTAATCACCTATCATGAGCTAAACCCGGGTCTCGGCAGCATGTTTGCAACTATCAATGGCATATCAGCAGGATTCTACGCATCACCTCCAGATTGGATCTTCCCACCAGATTACTATCCCGCTGGCCTAAGCTTCAAGGGTAACATGAGCCGAATGCAAGTGTTTGCAGGTATATGGGCTCCAGACGCAACCTATGGCTACATTGTGATACATGACTTGACTGTAACTGGAGAACCGGGCGTTTCTAACCCGCTAATCGTAGACTTCACCTACACTCCACCGAGTGTAGCCGTAGGCTACGCTGTACACTTCACTGACACATCTCACGGCGGATCAACCCCATACCAGTCATGGGCCTGGGACTTAGACGGCGACGGACTCACAGATGACAGCACTCTGCAGAACCCAACTTGGAGTTTCCTAGCTCCAGGAGACTACAACGTAAAATTGACAGTGACGGACAACATCGGCGATGGTTGCTGCGTGAGAAGCGTAACCAAGACTATCCATGTCACTGCAACGCCAGTCGGTGGCAATTGGAATCCAATCACAATGCAGGTAATGCAGACGAACTTGCTTCAGCTAGCAACTCCATGGATCGCCATCGCCGCAATCGCTGTCGCAACCATAACCGCAATTAGCCTACGCATGCGCAGAAAAGTTCGCCATCCATAGCAAGCAGAACAGTGTCGTGACGAGCAGAGTCACGCACACCCCATTTTTTATTCAGAATAGCCAGTAAGAGTTGTGTTCAGCGCGCGCGAGTGGCGTCTTCTCCAAGTACCAGCTGCTATGATTGCCATGGCCATAAACACTGACAGGATTGGAAGTACTGGAAATTCTGGGGCAATCAGGATTTCATGCGTGGACAGCGGGTACGTGAAGTATATCCATCTGTGAGTTCCGTTATCGTGAAGCGTGTTGTTCAGAAACAGGACCGGAGTCCGACCGTCATCGATGACGACCGAGATCGAACCTTGGTAGGGATCTATGAGGGTGTGGGGAATTATCACTCTGCAGAAGCCGACTGTTTGATTTGCGGTCGCGTTTGAGATTTGTAGCCGGATCGTCCGGTTAGGCCCCAGGTACTCAAATTCATTTATGGCAGAATCCGATACGATACTAACATCATGGTTAGCCTGAGCTCTGAAGCTGTGAAACCTGCCTGTCAAAGGGTAGTTGTCCCTGTTATTCGAGTCCAGGACGAATGGTGTGTCGCCTATTCCATCGAGGTTGGCGTCGACTTCTACGTAGCTGTTCCAGTAGTTTCCTTCAAGGCCGTCGTCCCAGAAATCAGTCGAGCTTCTGTAGCTCAAGAGTTGGCAGCTGTTTCCCAGAAAGTTGTTGTGGAAAATCGTGTTGTTGCTCGATTGCCAGAAGAACAGTCCGTTCGGGCTGTAGGAGGTTAGGTTGTTGTCGAAGAACGTGTTGTTGTCCGACTCTGAAAGTGAAATCACGCTTGACATGTTGACTGAAATGTCGTTGCCGGAAAAAGTGTTTTCATGGGACTGATAGGTCATGATTCCCGCCCCTCGGCTGCAGGATATTGTGTTTTCTTGGATGACGCTCTCACTGGAGTTGTCCAAGTATATTCCGTTGGACGCCGTAACGGTGTTCCCAACCACCGAAACCCGTGAGGAGGCCAGGACACTTATGGCCGAGTCGCCTGTGTGCGTGACTTTGTTATGGGCTATGATGGCCCTGCTCACGTTGTGCACTTGGATCCCGAATTGATCAGAAACTATTTCGTTGTTCGTAATGTTCGTGTTCTGACTGTCTGTCACATTCACTGAACAGTAGCCAAAGCACGCGCACCCACTGTATCGTATCGTAAAATCACTAACCGACACATCGTCAGCGCTGATGTTGAGCACGGTAGCAAAAAAGTTGATTACAGTTGTGGACGCGTTTTCTCCTTCGAGCGAGATAGACTTTTCAACTGACAGCTGCTCAGCGTACAGCCCCGTGGAGACGTATATTGTGTCTCCAGCCGTCGCGTTATCCAGGGCTTGCTGTAATGAGGAGTACTTGACGTATACTGGGAATCCTTCCTGTGTCCATTCGGTTATGCCCAAGAGCATGTTGTAAACGTGCAAGAAACCATTGTCCGAAAGAATCTGGCTTGCATTTGCGCTTCTTCCTCCCATCTTGCAGTACACGAGAATCACATCAGTCTCATTCAACTCGCTCAGCCTCACGGTCAACTGCCAGACCGGAATAAGTTTCGCGTCTCTTATGTGTCCCGCATCGTACTCACTCTGATTCCTCACGTCCAGAAGCACCAAGAGCGGGTTCGTTTCAATCATGGCTCTTGCCTCTGAAACTGAAGCGTCGATGTAGCCCGCGGCCAAAGCCGGCTTAACAACCAGGAATAGAAAAAATGCCATTGGCAGAAGTACAGCCAACATCAAGGAGAGAGGCTTACAGGTCATGCCAATCGTCTGACTAGACGAACGGACGCCTTCTTAAAGATTTTTGAACAACCCCAAATCGCGATTGTTGAACAATTTCAAATCCTTGCCCACTGCCACACAAAACCTGCGAGTTGGCTGTTGGCATATGTGGTATTGCAGGACCGTCTTTTGTTTTTCATCTTCTTTGATCATTGTCACATGAGGTGCTTTTTCCTGCCATCCCCCGTGAATGCCTAACTGGTGTAGAACATACTTCCATTAAGTTTAAATATTAAGAAGTTAGTTAAGTAATTGCCGAATAAGATTAAGGAGAAGGAGAAGAAGAACATGAAATATAAAGCAT
>Ga0315280_10003067_pt1 | contig 26063 bp, 19 predicted proteins | sample YL17G06_40_MG_FD_203697 | JGI IMG/M metagenome (GOLD analysis project Ga0315280, IMG submission 203697) | Sediment microbial communities from Yellowstone Lake, YNP, Wyoming, USA - YL17G06_40 | ecosystem: Environmental > Aquatic > Freshwater > Lake > Sediment | place: USA: Wyoming | collected...
GCAGCGGCCACCATCAATTCGCGCGAATCGACATCAACCGGCTGGACCTGGTCACCCGCAAGCGCCCGTACCCGGCGTTCGGCCGCATTGACCAGAAGAACCAGTTGGGCAACGGCCACTTCAACGCTCTGCAACTCTCGCTGCACCGCCGCGTGGCCTCGGGCCTGACCTGGGGCACCGAGTATATGTGGGGGCACTCCATCAACGACGGCAGCACCGGCGCGGGCGAGGGCGACCGGCCGCAGAACAGCGACTGCCGGGCTTGCGATAAAGCGTCCGGAGGTTATGACATCCGGCAGACCATCACCAGTTTCTGGACCTACCAGTTCCCCTTCGGCGCCGGCAAGAAGTTCCTGAACAACGGAGCGGCGGCGCGCGTGTTCGGCGGCTGGGAAATGAGCGGAACGTGGGCCATGCGCACCGGCAAGCCGCTGAACATCAGCATGTCGCGCAGCACCAACGACCTGCCCGACGGCAACAGCCGCAGCCCGCGGCCCGACTACGTGGCCGGCGCGGACATTTATGCGGCCGACAAGAACTTCGACCACTGGCTCAACTCCGGCGCCTTCCGCACCCCGGCCAGCCGGGTGTGGGGCAACCTGGGCAGAATGATCGGCAGGGGGCCGGGCATGGCCCAGGTGGACTTCTCGTTCCAGAAGAGCAACAAGATCACCGAAGGCAAGTCGATTATCTTGCGGGCGGAGTTCTACAACATCTTCAACCGGGTCAATGCGGCCAATCCGGGAACGAACTGGTCCTCGCCGGGCAGTTTCGGCGTGATCACCTCGTCGCTGAACAGCGAGGTCGGGACGGGCACGCCGCGGCAGATCCAACTGGCGGTGCGCTTCCGGTTCTGACCGCTTCAATCAACCACCAAGGCGCCGAGACACCAAGTCTTGGCGCCTTTGTTCTTCTGTGCTTGAATCTCCAGTCATGTCAAAGGGCAAACGTCTGATCGCGCTGTTGGTTCTGTCGTTGACTGCCTGTTCGCAGCCCGCGCCGCATCCCTCCGTTGATATTCGTGCGGCCGTGGCCACCGCGCCGGTGTCGGATGACCCGGATGACCCCGCCATTTGGGTGCATCCCTCCGACCCGGCGCAAAGCCTGATCATCGGCACCAACAAGGTGGAAGCGCCACGGGGCGCGCTAGTGGTGTTCGGCCTGGACGGAAAGATCCGCCAGACCATTGCAGGGCTGGACCGACCAAACAACGTCGATGTCGAGTACGGGCTGACGGTTGGCGGACAGCCCACGGATATCGCCGTGGTCACCGAGCGCCTGCAGCACCGCCTGCGCATCTACCGGATTGCGCCTGGGAGCGCGGCCGTCTCGGCCGCAACCGGGGGCGGGCGGGACGCCCGCGCTCCCAGCGGTGGCCCGCTCCTTGATATCTCCTCCGGCGGCGGCGCGCCGGTGCTCGAGGGGGAAACCGGCGAGCGGGCCGAGCCCATGGGTATCGCGCTGTATCGCCGGCCGCGCGACGGCGCCGTGTTCGCCATCATCAGCCCCAAGAGCGGCCCCCGGGACGGCTATCTGTGGCAGTACCGCCTGCAAGATGACGGCTCAGGCCGTGTCAAGGCCACCCGGGTGCGCCGCTTCGGCGGCTTCAGCGGCCTGAAGGAAATCGAGGCCATAGCCGTGGACGATGCCCTGGGCTATGTCTACTACGGCGACGAGGGCAACGGCATCCACAAGTGGCACGCCGACCCCGACCACCCCCAGGCCGCCCGCGAGCTGGCCCACTTCGGCCGCACCGAGTTTGCCGCCGACCAGGAAGGCATCGCCATCTACGCGCGCGGCGACGGCACCGGCTACATCGTTTGCACCGATCAGATCGACGGCAACAGCCACTACCACATCTATCGGCGGGAAGGGGGGCCGGGCGGGCCGCACGACCACGCCGCGATGCTCAAGTGCGTGCGTGGCGGCGCTGACTCCACCGACGGCATCGAGGTGACCTCGGCCCCGCTCGGGCCTGTGTTCCCCAACGGCCTGCTGGTGGTGATGAACAGCGGCCCCCGCAATTTCCTGCTCTATCGCTGGGAAGACGTGGCGTTGACCGGCGCCCCCAAGCTGGCGAGCACAGCCAAGTAGGAGGGACCAATCCGCAGATTGCGCAGATTTCGCCGATTCGGAATCTGTGGAATCTGCGAAATCTGCGGATGGGCTATGGGTTTTTCTTTGCGGCGGGGCGCGGCACAACCCTTTTCATTTCGAACGGGGAAGCGTTAAACTCCAGGCATGATTACCGGCCTGCTCGGGATACTGTTCGGCTTCGTGGCGGGTGTGTGCCTGCTGGTCAGCCTTCTGCCGCTACTGGGGTGGCTCAACTGGATTACTTCGCTTCCGTTGGCGATCATCGGCCTCATCTTCAGCCGGGTGAGCGCGCGGCGGCGCGTGGGCAGCAGCCTGGGGACCGTGGGAACCGTGCTGTGTCTTGGGGTGCTCGGGATTGCTATTGTCCGCCTGATACTCGGCGGCGGCATTCTGTAGAGCTGAGCCGCGGATTACTTTGCTGCTCCCAGGGTTTCTTCGAAGAAGGCCAGGGCGCGCGGGTCTTTCGATTGGCCCAGCCAGAAGAATGCCTGCTTGCGCACCGCCGCATCGCGGTTGGTCTTCGCCACCTGAATCAGCAGCGGCACGCCCTCGTCTTTCGGCAACTGGCTGAGGGCGAATACGGCACGCTTTTTCACTTCGGTGTCGGGGTCGCGTTCGGCGGCTTCGGTGATGGCCCCAGCCGCCTGCCTGCCGGCCTTCTGCGCCAGCCAGAACAGCGCCTGCCCGCGCACGTGCCCGCTCCTATCGTTGCGGGCGACAGCGATCATGGTTCCCACGGCTTGCGGTTCGGGGCTTTGCGAGAGCGCGAATACCGCCTTTTCCCGGACCTTTTCGCTGGGGTCGCTCTCGACCATCCTGCGAAGCACCTCGTAGCCATGCCGGCCGCGGGCTACGCCGAGCCAGAAGGCGGCGCGCTCCCGAAGCCTCTCGGGCCGATCCGCGGTCGTGAATTGCTCGAGGACGCGGTCCGCCGCCGGATCGGCGTGCAGGGCAACTGCGCCGAGCGCGGATTCCGACAGTCGCCCGCCCTCCCGCGAGCCGTCATCGCCGGCGGCGAAGCCGGAGAGCAGCGCCACGCTCTCTGGCGGCCGGACATCGCTCAGCCAGATGAGCGGCAGGCCGCCGGCGTCCAGCGGGCAGTCTTCCGAAAAGGTGCGGATCTTGCCTACTTTGCGCTGCTCAACGCGGAACAGCACAAAAAGGCGAGTGGAGCCTTCGAGCTTGACCGCAGCCGCGGCCGGCGGCGCAGCCGTACTTATCGTGCCGCCTTCCAGACGGCAGCCGCAGGCGCCGCCCGAGCTCCAGCAGCAGGAGTTGTGCCGGCCGCTTACGATTGGAACAGCGTAGCCAAGCCATGCTGGCTGCTCCTGGCTGGTTGTCAATGTGCGGAACTCCCGTTCCAAGCCGCCGGCCGCCGAACGCGTCTGCAGCTTCGCGTTCTCCAGCCGCGGCTGTTGCGCCACAGCCGCGACGCCAACCAACAAGCCCAAGAACAAGATACGTTTCATACCGCCTCCCGAAAAGCAGCCACAGATTTCACAGATTCCGCGGATTCAAGGGTTCCGTCGGCGTAATCTGCGAAATCTGTGGCTGAAGCTTGCTATTTGTTGAGCAGTTCCAGCATGTAGTCGGTGGCTTCCTTGGACTTCATGGTCGAAAGATGCCGGACGATTTCCTTTTTCAGCTCCGGTTCGGTTTCCTTGCGCGCCAGCTCGACCAGCGCATGGGCGTCTCCCCGCATGGCCAGGCTGCGAATGATGTCCTTGCGGATGTCGGCCGATTGTTTGGCGTCGTAGAGCGACGTGAGAGCGTCTCCCACCTTGCTCGAAGGCATCATTCCCAGGCCGCGGATGGCCGAGCGGCGAAGTCTCTCGTCCTTGTCGCCGCGGGCGACCTCGATCAGCTTGTCGGCGTTGCCCGATATCGCCAGTGAGCCGAGAATCTGCTCCCTGACGTCACTATGGGACTCACTGCCGTAGAGGTCCCACAGCTCGTTCTTGCCGCCCATTATTCCCAGCAGGCGGATCGCTTCCTTGCGCCCATCGGGGTTGCTCTCGCTTTTGGCCACGGCCAGGATGCGGTCGCGCTGCCCGGCCATCATGAATCCCTGCAGGACCGCGCGTTTCGCATCCACGTCGTTCGAGGCCTGATAGATCTCGGCCAGCGTCTGCGCGCTCTCTTTGCCGAACATGCCCAGGTACCTGATGGCGCGCAGTTGCAGGTCGGGATTGGCGCCGCCGCGGGCCACCCGGGCGAGCAGGTCACGGGCCTTTGGCGAGCGGCTCTGCGCCAGCACGAACAGGGCCCGCTCCTTCAGTTTGGGCGACCGGCCGCTCTTCAGGAATTTTTCCAGGATCGGCACGGCCTGTTCCGGGTCGCTGTTCTGCAGGCCGGTGAGGGCCAGCAGCGCCAGCTCATCGTCCTGCTCGGCCTGCGGCGAGACCGCTTGCCCGGCGGCCTGCTTGATTTCCAGTTCCAGCGCCTTGGCGTCGTTGACCCAACGGCCGTTGGGATAGATGTTCAGCAATGTCTGCACAGTCAGCAGCGCCTGGTCGCGCTGGCCCAGCTTGTTCTGAGCATAGGCCTTCCAGTAGAGCGCGCCCTCGGCGCGGCGGCCGCTCAGCTTGCCGGCCTCGGTAAAGTACTCGGCGGCCTTGTCCCACTGGCCGCGGTCCAGGGCGCTGGTGCCGCGCTCGTAAAGCGAATCCTCCGAGTGCCCGAGTCTGGATTGTTGGCTCCGCTCGATGATGGATTTGCGCGCCTCATCGATACGTTTGCGCGCCTCCTCCTCCGCTTCGCTGCTCCGCTGCTGGGTGACCTGCGAAGTCAGCGCCTGCTCGGCCAGTGCGCGCAACTCCACGCCCAAGGCGTCGAGCGAGGCGTCGTCTGCCAGGCGGATGCGCGCCTGTTCGGCCTGTAACCGCAGTTGGTCGGCCTTGGCGCGCGCCTGCTCGGTCAGCAGACGCACTTGCTCCGCCGGGTCGCGCCCCTGCTCATCACCGGGCAGTTGAACCGCCAGGACACAAAGACACAAGGCTGCACGGATCAATGCGCTTCTATAAGCCATTGGGTTTCTCCTCCTGCCGGCGGACTTTGGATTCCACCACGCGTAGCTTGAACAGGATGTCGCCGGATTCGATTCGCCGCTGGATTCTCTCCAGCTCGCCTCCGGAAAGGGTCGAGGGGCTGTGCGCGATTTCCAGCAGCACCCGCTCGAGATCGTCGAGCACAGCGGTTATGGCCGGATCGCCCGCGCGGGCCGCGGCCTGGCGATAGAGGCGGTTGTCGCCTACCAGGTCGGCCGCCCATCGCTGCTCGCTGGAAACATCGAGTTGCGGCCCGGGATTCGCATTGGCCAGCTCGATGAGGATCATCTGCGAGCGTTCCAGATGCTCGCCGAGGGCCACCAGCAGGATGCGTTCGCGAACCTGCTCGGGGAGCGGTTGCCGTGCGACGGTCCGCGGGCCTGGCCAGAAGCGCCCCAGCAGGAAGGCGGCAACGATGAGGACGGCCATGGCGGCGGCCAAGGCCAAGCGCCGCCAAGTGGCACAGGCTTTCAGCCTGTGCGGCACAGCCTGGAAGGCTGTGCCACCCGCGCGGTCGCTCAGGCCCGGTTCCAGCCGCTGCCACACCGCGGCTGCGTAGTTCTCGCCCGGGTCCGGCGCCGGCATCTGGTCCACCGCCGCCAGCACCCGCTCCAGCGACTGGTACGCGGCCCGGCAGGTGGCGCAAGCGGCCAGGTGCTCGCCTATGGCCGCGGCATCCTTGGCCTCGCCATACCGGTACAGAACCAATTGCTCTTCGCTGATATGCATGGTCTCCACGTGACTGAAATCCGCAATCCGAAATCCGCAATCCGCAATCAGACCAGCGGCTGCAAAGCTTCCCGCAATTTCTGCACGGCGCGAAAGACGCAGTTCTTGGCCGCATTTTCGCTCATGCCCAACTCGCGGCTGATCTCTTCGATCGGGCAGCCCTCGTAGTGCCGCAGAACGAACGCCGCCCGCTCGATGGGGCTGAGGCGCCGGAGGGCAGCCGTCAGCCGCCGCTGGACTTCCGCGCTCAACAGCAGCCGGTCGGGGCCGGGGGCGGTGTCGCTGGCCGGCACGGCGTCGCCGGCGTCGCTCCCGGCGGCCTCCAACTCCACGCGCCCGGCGTCGTGGCGGCGGGCGCGCAGCAGGTCCAGCGCGCAATTGACAGCGATGCGGTGCAGCCAGGTGCCCGGCTGCGCGCGGCCGTCGAAACGGTCGAAGCTGCGATAGGCGCGCAAAAACGTTTCCTGCACGATTTCTTCGGCATCCTGCTGGTTGCCGGTCATCCGCCAGGCGAGTCCGAACAGGGCACGGCTGTGCTGCTCGACGAGCAGACGGAATTCGCCCTCCCTGCCGGTCTCCGGCCGGCTCACTGCCGCCTCGCTCCCTGGCATCCGTTACCCTTAGACTGCGGCGTCGCTCCGCGGTTAGGGAGCAATTTCACCACCAAGCCACCAAGACACCAAGCACCAATCGCCACAGTGCCGTGATATCTGAGATTCGGCTTGCGAAGCAAGAAGAACAGGCGTAATTTTTACCTTGCCGCTCTCGCGGCCAGCTCATGGAGGCGGAGCTATGCGCGCATCTTTCTTTCGACTGGTGATTTTCTTGTTTCTGGTCTGCCTGTCGGCCGGGCTGCTGCCGGCGCAGGATTTCCGCGCCACCATTTCCGGCCAGGTGACGGATTCCTCCGGCGCTGTCATTGTCGGCGCCAAGGTCAAGGCGGTCCAAAGGGATACGGGAGATGTCCGGGAGACCGTCACCAACCAGGAAGGCTACTATGTGCTGACGCCGCTGCAGCCCAGCACCTACGATCTCGAGGTTACGGCGCCCGGTTTTCAGGCCATGAAGCGCGCCGGCGTCACCGTGCTTGTGGCGGAGAAGGCCGACATCCCGTTCAAATTGAACGTCGGCGATATCAACCAGGAGGTCACTGTGACGGCGGATAGTATCGAGACCCTGCAGACCGCCGACGCCTCGGGCGGCCTCAACTTCGATTCCATCATGACGTCCGAATACGCGCTGAACGGCCGCCAAGTCTACATGCTCATGGACCTCACGCCCGGCGTGCTCTTCACTCAGGAAGACTTCGGATCCAGCGGATACTCCGGCACGCGCGGTTGGGACGTCAACGGCAACTTCACGATCAACGGCGGCAAAACCGGCACCAACAGCTTTAGCCTCAACGGTGCTCCCATCAGTCTGACCGGCACGTTCAGCATCGCGCCCAACGTGGACGCCATCCAGGAATTCAAGGTGATGTACAACACCTACGACGCCTCGATGGCCCGCACCGGCGGAGGGAGCGTGAATACCACGGTGAAGATGGGTTCCAACCGTTGGAAGGGATCGCTCTCGGAGTTCATGCGCAACAGTGTCCTCGACGCCAACTACACCCAGCTCAACGCGGTGGGCAAGCCGCGCGGAAAGCACATCGTCAACCAGATGAGCGGCACCATCGGCGGTCCCATCCGCAAGGATAAGGACTTCGTCTTCTTTAGTATGGAAATGTGGCGCGAGCGCACGCCATTCGCCACGGTAGCCGATGTCCCTCCGCTCGACCTCCGCAGCGGCCAGGCGTTTTCCAAGTACAACATGCTGGTGTACGATCCACTCACCAGCCACCTCTGCAACGCTAAGGCGGACGGCGTCAGCAGTTGCTCCAGCACGTACATCAGGGACGCTTTTGCCGGCAACGTGATCCCCGAAAGCCGCATCAGCCCCATCGCCAAGAAGATTCTGAGCTTCTATCCGGAGCCGAATTATTCCGGCATGGTGGATAACTACGTTTCGAGCACGGGTGGAAGATACCGCTACGATCAGCCGATCGTCCGCTACGACCGCATGATTAACAGCAACAACCGCTTGATGTTCACGTTTTCGTTCCAGGACGGGCAGGAGTTCCGGAACAGTTCCGGCATGCCGGGAGCGGCGGCGTGGGGCGACATTTACTCCCACCGGCGGCCCCAGAACTACATGGTCACCTGGAGCCGGACCATGTCTCCGAGACTGATCTTCGACCTTCGCGCTTCCTTTGGCCGCTTTGCACAGCGCTTTCCCCGGATAGACTATTCCGTCGTTCCCACTGCCGCCTCTCTCGGCATCACCCAACTGCCGAAGGCGCCCACCAGCCCGGTGGACTCGCCGCCTCGCATTCAGCTCGATCAGTTCTCGAATCTTTTTGGGAACACCGGGAGCGATATCCAGACTTTCTACGCCGAGAACCAGTGGAACCTGGTTCCCAGCTTCGCGCTCGTCCACGGCACGCAGACGGTCCGGTTCGGCGTTGACCTGGTCTATGCGGCCAGGGGTGAAGGCAATCTCGGCTGGACCAACGGCAGCCTGCAATTCAATCGCGGCGGCACGTGGCGATACTCGACACGCACCAGCGCGTTGAACACGGCCGACGGTTCCGGCATTGGAGATCTGCTGCTTGGGATTCCGTACAACGGCCAGGTGGACTGGAACGATACGTACTATCGCTCGTGGCCATACTTCGGCTTTTACGTCCAGGACGACTGGAAGATACGCAGGAACATCACCCTGAATCTGGGCCTTCGTTACGACGTCCAGATCCCGTGGGTTGAACGTTGGAATCGCGTCACCACGGGTTTCGACTACAACGCGGTGAATCCGCTCAGCGACCAGATTCTGGCCAACTGGCGGCGGATGCAGGCGGAGTACAACGCAAACCCGGCCAACCGGTATCCCTATCCCGATCCGCCGACGGCGATTTACGGCGGGAAGACTTACATTCAGCCCGGCGGACCGCGCCGCACCTACAATACCGACTGGTCGAACATCCAGCCGCGCGTAGGCGTGGCGTGGGCGATTGCGCGCAATACGGTGATGCGCGGAGGATTCGGCGTCTTTCACCGCACCGCGACGCAGTGGGGCCTGACGGACGGCTACAACCAGACCACCAACTACGTGCGCACCCTCGACGGAGACGCCACGCGCACGGCGCAAGGCTCCTTCACCGGACCGTATTCCCTGGCAAACCCGTTCCCGGACGGGCTGCTTCAACCGGAAGGGAAGGAAGCCGGATTGCTGGCCAACGCGGGGAACGCGGTAAGCTATGACGCCCGTCTGCGGCCCATTCCGCGGACCTATCAATACTCGTTCGGCATGCAACGCCGCATCTTCTGGAACATCGTGCTGGACACCTCTTATTCCGGCAGCCAGACGGTTCACGATGCCATGGCGCTGAACACCGATTACTGGCCTTGGGAGTTGAACGTGGCAGCACAGGCGACGAATGCCGTCGGCGACACGACTGTGCCGAACCCGTTCTACGGGCTGATTCCCGCCGGCCGCACATTCGGAACGCAGACTATCCGTCGCCGGGAACTCTTCCGGCCGTACCCGCTATTTGCGAATGTCACCAATAACAACGAGCCGTGGGCGCGCTACCGCTACGATGCGCTGCTGCTGCGCGCCGACAAGCGGTTCGCCGGTGATAGCAGCCTTATGGGCGGGTTGACGCTGATCTTCTCTTACACCTTCTCCAAGAACATGCAGACGGCGAACTATCTCAACACCTGGAACTGGGCGCATGAGAAACCGGTGCACGAACTGGTGAGTTTCGACAAGCCGCAGAACGTCGCGGTCAGCGGCGTTTGGTCGCTGCCGGTTGGCCGGGGCCGGCACTTCGCACCGTCTAGCAAAGTGGTGAACACCATCACTGGCGGCTGGACCATGAACTGGGCCTACCGCTATACTTCCGGCACGCCGGTGGGCGGCATCAATGCCGTGAACACCTGCGGCACGCTGCTGGTGAGCGATCAATCGCACGACCAATGGTGGAATAACGACAGGTCCTGCTGGAAAGGCAATCCCGGCTATATGCCGCGAGTGGTGGAAGACCGCTACGCCTGGCTGCGCTGGCAGGACAACCTAACCGTCAACTTGGCGGCCAGCAAAACGTTCAAAGTCTCGGAGCGGTGGAGCCTGAACCTGCGCGGCGAAGCCTTCAACCTCCTCAACACGCCGATCTGGAAGACAGCACCCACGAGTTACTCGGATGTGAATTTCGGGAAGTTGTCCATCGAGCAGCGCAACTTCCCGCGGAATATTCAGGTGGCGGCGAAGCTGTTGTTCTAAGGGAAGTGATCAGCGGTTGGTCGGTGAACACCATCCTGACGGCCCGCAGCGGCATACCGACCAACTGGCCGGATGGCATTTTCGGATACGGCTGCACCAGCTACAAGGTAGAGCACCAGACGCTGGCGCAGTGGTTCCAGAACGATCCGAGCTGCTACAAGGCCAAGCCCAGTTGGTCGACGCGCTGGGTGCCCAACCGGTTCTCCTGGATCCGGAACCCCAATGCGCCGCAGGTTTCGCTCAGCGCCGGCAAGACCTTCAACCTGACCGAACGGTACAAGCTGGACGTGCGGGGCGAGAGCTTCAACGCCACCAATACCCCGATCTTCAAGGGACCGGCCAGCGACTACACGGTTTCAGCCAAGGTGGTGGCCGGCGTGGCCACGGGCCTGGGCACCGTGGCGCCCGAGCAGCAGAACTTCCCGCGCAGCATCCAAATCTCGATGAAGCTCCGCTTCTGAAGAGCGGCTGTAGGCCGTAGGCTGTGGGCTGTAGGTGTTGCGGGCCGCAGCCTCGCCCTGCTATCTCAGAGACTCGGGTGTGCCTACAGCCCACAGCCTGCAGCCCACAGCCGTCGTGATTAGTTGCCACTCTTCTGGTTGGACTGGAACAGCGTCCAGGCGCTGGCTTTCATGTCGCGCAGCTTGGGCGCCATCCAGGAGTATTCCGGGTGCGCCTTGAGAAAGGGGGCGGCCAGGAAATGGCGGCCACAGGGGTTGCCCATGCGGGCCCGGAAGCTCAACGTTTCGGTCATCCGGCTGTCGGTGACCTTGGCCTGGATGGCCCCGCCCGGATAGTACGGCCCCCATTCCCAGATGGGCTCGCCGCGCGCCGACAGGTTCCCGTGCCCGCACAGGCCGCGCTCGTTGGGCTGCTCCTTGTTCTCAAAGTTGTCGAAGTGGTCGGCCAGGAACTTCTCGCCCAGGGCCACGTCGATCTTTCCCTTCCACTGCTTCATGAGCTGCTTCCAGCGGGCGCGGCGGGCGTTGGGCGAAGACTCCGGGTTGTCGGGATCGAACTTGGTTTCCTCGGCCAGCACCTTCTCGTCGGCGGCGAAATTCGAGCCGACGAAGTAACCGTCCTTGGTGCGCCAGACACGATGGTGCTTCAGCCCCAGCTCGAACTGCGCGATCTCGCCGCTCTTGCGGTCGGCGAGCAGCCAGTCGTTGGCGTAGCCGCCGTTGTTGCCATCGAGCATCGTGCGCACGTAATCGTCGATGGAGTTCGAATACTGGAAGGCCTGGCGGGCGCGCGAAAACTCCGGCTTGCCGTTGGGGTCGAACCCCTCGAACTGGCTGATGGTGGTTTCCGTCACCATCAGGCCGGCGGAAGTAACGCCGAAATCGTCGTCACTGATGATCACGCCCGGAAAGCCGTCCATGAACATGCGGTAGCCGCGCTCGGGCGCGATATCGAAGATGATCCGCCAGCGGGCCCCCACCATGTAGTTGGTCCAGGCATTATGGCCCATGACAATGCCGCCGCCGCGCGTGTAGCTGCCGGTGGCGACGAAGGCGCTGCAGTTGCCGGGACTGACCAGGCGCGGCGCGTTGGCCGCCTTGGTCTGCTTGTCCAGCCAGGGCACGTAGTAGTCGGCCAGTTCTTCCATGGCGTTGAGCGCGATCACGTCGTCCAGGTCCATAGCCACGCCCTGCGCCTGCAGGCCCTCGGCGATGCCCGTCAGCTCGCGCTGGTACTCGGGCTCCACCTTGGGCCAGAGCATCTCGCGCGCCGTCTTGCGGAAGAAGCCCCAGTCGCGCTTGGTGCTGTGGGTGTCAACCAGCTTGACGGCTTCCAACGCGTCTTCGATTTCGCGCGCCAGCAGGCAGCCGTGCTGGTAGCCGATGCGCTCCGGCGAGCCTTCCAGGTGGACGTACACCCAGCCGTTGCGGTCGAAGCGGTATGCGCCCTTCAGGCGGGCGTTGTCGGCCGCGCGCTTGCCGGTGATCCGGCCTTTCGCCGGACGCTGGTCAGGCGTTGACGCCTTGCTGCCGGTCCACGGCCGCAGTATGACCACGGAAAGTCCCAGCAATACGGTGATGACGGCCAGATTGGCTGTAATCCGAACAAATCGCATGCCCACTCCTCTCTTCTGAATGTTAGCCGCAGATTGCGCAGATGACACAGATTATCTGCGCAATCCGCGAAATCTGCGGCTAAAGGGTCACGGGATGCGGAAGCGGTAGGGCGCGGAGCGGCGCTGCTTGTTGACCGTATCGCGCCAGTCGCCGATCCAATCCTCGCGGAAGCGCTCGCTCAAATCGATGTCGGCCACCGCCACGCCCGGCCCCTTGTCGTGGGGCACGGAGGCCAGCACGCGGCCCAGCGGGTCGATGATCTCGCTGTCGTAGTCGTAGCCGGAGGTGGCCAGCCAGATGCCGTTCTCGATGGCCCGGGCGCGCACCAGCGGCTGCCGGCCGCCCCAGATGGGCACCAGGATCAACTCCGCCCCGTTCAGCGCCAGCTCCCGGGCCGGCTCGACGAACGAGGCATCATGGCAGATCATGATGCCCACCTTGCCGAAATCGGTGGTGAAGACAGGGAAAGAATTGCCCGGCGCGATGCCCCCGGCCACCTCTTCGCGCGGCAACTGCACTTTGCGATATTTGCCGGCCACGCGCCCCTCGCGGTCCAGCAGCACGCCGGTGTTGAGAACGTCGATGCCGTCCCGCTCGACGATGCCGAAGACGATGTAGGCGTGGTGCTGGCGCGCCACGCGGCCCAGCCGCTCGGTGGCCGGGCCGGGAATCGACTCGGCTTTTTCATCCAGCGTCTGCTTGGCCCCGATATGGTTGATGGTTTCGCCCAGCACCAGGATGTCGGGATGATGTTCCGAGGCGGCTTTTTCGGCGAGCTGTGCGAACTGCTCGACGGAATCGGCGGGCGTTTTCGAATTGCGCGGGCGCAGCCAGAGCGCGGCCACGCGCACTTTCCGCGGCGCGGGCGGCTCGGCACGCGTAAGACTCAGTTTGTCGAACGTGACGGAGCCGCTCGCGGTCCATTGCAGCACCAGCTCGATGTTCACGGCATTGGTCTTAGGCGGCGCTTGCGCCACGCGGTCAAGCTCGATCGCGCCTGCCGGTTGCGTCACGCGCCGGTAATCCCAGACGTAGGTTGGCGCCACCCCATTACCATAGTCGCCGCGCCAGCGCAGCATGACGGTAACGGATTCCCGCAGCGTGGCGATGTCGCGCGGCAGGGCCCGGGCCCGGAAGCGGTACCAGGCGCCCGCCTCGATGCCCTCCAGATGGCACGTCCAGCCCCCGTACACGTAGCGCTTCCCGCCCGATGCCAGCTTCAACTGATAGCCGCTCGGGGCGGGGGAGGGAACCGCCTCGGTACGCGGCGCCGTTTGCGTGCGCGGGGCGAACGGCTTCCATCCCGAAGCGTCTGCCGGGATCAACTCCTGCGCAGCGGAAGTACCAGCCGCCAAAAGAAACGCCAATGCCCAGAGCACCATGAGGGGATGTTAAACCACAAAGGCACCAAGGCACAAAGGCTCAAAGAAGTGCTACGATGCGCCTCATGAGAATCGTAATTGGTTCAGCGGTGGCCATGATGCTGGCAGCGATGGCAGCCGGCCAGACGCGGCAGGTGATCGATGCGCATGCGCACGTCGGGATGCCGGGCGGCAAGAACGATGTGGCCAAGTCCGCCGCCCTCGCCATCCGCATCATGGATGCCAACGGCGTCAGCAAGACGGTGGATTACAGCGGCGGCTACGGCGAGGCGCTGCGCGGTAAGATCGCTTACTACAATCGCCAGTATCCGGGCCGCTTCGTTACCTGCGTCAACATCCCCTGGGAGCGGATCGACGAGCCGGAATTCCCGAAGAAGGCCATGGCCATTGTCGAGCAGGCCTACAAGGACGGCGCCCGCTGCGTGAAGGTGTTCAAGAGTCTGGGGCTGGGCGCGCGGGATTCCTCCGGGAAGCTGGTGCGGGTGGATGACTACCGCGCCGATGCGGTTTGGGCCAAGGCCGGCGAGCTGCGCATGCCGGTCATGATCCACACGGGCGACCCCGCCGCCTTCTTCCGCCCCCCGACTCCCGACAACGAGCGCTACGGAGAACTGGGCGTCCACCCGGAATGGTCGTTCTACGGCCCGCAATGGCCGAGCCGGGAAGAGCTGCTGGCGCAGTTGCTGCGCGTGGTCGCCAACCATCCCGAGACCGACTTCCTCGGGCTGCACTTCGGCAACAATCCGGAAGACATCCGTTGGGTGACGCGGGTGATGGAGCGCTTCCCGAATTTCTGGCTGGACACCGGGGCGCGGGTGGGCGAAATCGGCCGGCACAACCCGGCCGAGCTGCGCGCCGTGTTCGTGCGCTTCCAGGACCGGGTGCTGTTCGGCACCGACGCCGCCTATGAAGACGACCACCTGACGCTGGGCGTGCCCGAGCCGCGCTCCAAGACCATCGAGGAATCGCGCGAGTTTTTCCGCCGCCACTGGGAATTCTTCGAGACCGACCACCGCAACATCGAGCACCCCAGCCCCATCCAGGGCAACTGGAAGGTGAACGCCATCGATCTGCCGCCCGAGGTGCTGCGCAAGCTGTACGCGGAGAATGCCAGGCGTTTGATCCCGGCGTTGAAGTGATCACGGCAGGTTTCAGGTGTCAGGACCAGGCGGTCCATTGCTCACTGCTTGTCTCGCGCCTCGCGCCGGACCAGATCATCAACCACCCGAACGAGCACATTGATCTTCTCGCCGACTTCTTCGAATCTCTCGGCAACTTTCCGAAAGCGCTCGTCGGTTTTCTGCTCGAAGCGCCGCTGCTCTTCAGCCAAGTCGGTCACGATCGAAACCAGGCTGCCAATCTGCTGCTGCTGCACGCGCAACTGGGCATCTGTCTGCCGCTGGCTCTCTGCCAGTTGCCGCTGGCTCTCGGTCAACTGTTGCAGTTGCACGGCGAAAGTCGCTTGATGCTCAAGCAGGAACTCGATGGTCTTCTCGACATCCATTGCCGCCATTGTACATCACCCGGTTGCCGGCGGGATCGTTACTTTCGCAGTTCGATTGCCAGGTAAGGAATGAATCGGCTTTCACGGGAGCCGATGGTGAGCGGCTGCGCGGCGGTCAGCGCCAGCCCGTCCGATTCGCCGTTCATCACGCCCCTGACCAGCGCCGCGTCCACCGCGACCGCCAGCCATCCTTCCCGGCGGGCCTGAGCGGTCGCCGCCTTCCACGCGAAGCCCAGGCTTGACGGCGGCGCTTTCTCATTCCATTGGCCCTTGACGGCTGAAACCCGGAGCTGTCCGGCGGTTTGCCCGGGCGCGTGGAGGAACAGCACCGCCTGCTTGACCTGGTAGCCGGGCCACTGCCGGAGTCCGGGGAAATCGAGCAGGGCAAATCCGTCCGGGCCGAGGGGAAGCGCCTGTTCCGTGCCGTAATTCCTCACCTCGGCGGCGGCCTTCACCGTGAGCGCGGTATCGGCCAGGGCGGGGAGCTTCATGTCGGCCGAACCGCAGGCGTTGCTGGGCGTTCCCGTGATCTGGAAATCGTCGAAGTCGCCGCTTTCATCGAACGAGCCGATGCCGACGCGGCCGTATGGGAACAGCCCTTCGTTGATGGAAAGCAGCGGCTCGGCCGCGCCGTCCATGTAAACGGCCATCCGCGCGCCCTGCCGCACTAGCTTGGCCGTGTGCCATTCCTTGTCCGGCAGGGCCGGCGGGCGGTCGGGGTCGTCGATGCGGGCGCGCTCCCCGCCGTTCACGCGGAAGATGCCGTTGTGCACTTTCTGCTGCGTACCGCGGTCTACCGACAGGTGCGCGTAGTTGAAGTGCAGCGTGTCCTGGTAACCGAAAACGATCAGCAGCGATTTGCCCGCGCGCCGCAGCCGCGTCGAGAGCGTGAAGTCATTGAAGCAGCGGTCGCGCAGCAGGGCGTAATTGAGCGGGCGGCGCGGCACGCCCGGGCCGTAGCCGGGGCGGATCAGCCGCAGGAAGTGATTCCCGCCCTCGGCGGCGATCTCCCAATCGGCCGGCCGCGGCGGCAGCCAGTTCTTCATCCCCGCTTCAAAGTTGTCGCGGAAATCGGTTTGCGCCGCGCCTAGAGACAAGCAACCCCACAGAAGCAGCACCACAACGCGCATGCCGCGATTGTAACAGAACGGGCTGTGGCCTATTCGTTACGCATCGCAGGGACAGACCTCCTGGCTTGTCCACGGCCGGACAATGCCAGAGTACGAGGCCAGAAAAGGCCGGTAGGCCCATACCATCCTATCGGCCTCGTTCCGGACGCGCCTGAGCAATGAAAGACTTGAGCGCCATCAGCCAGGTGCCATCGGCGAGCTGCAACGGGGCCGGGTCCGCGACGCCCAGGCGGGCCGGTCCGGATTCCGGAGCGACGACGCGATCGCCGTCCTCGACGCGCCAGGTGCGCCCGTCGGCCGTGAAGGCGGAGCGGATGACCATCTTGCCGCCCGTGCGCGGGCTGGCGTTGACGTGGAAGTAAGTGCGCCAGCCTCCCGGCGCCGCCACGGTATCCGACACCGATCCTCCCAGATCCATGATTTCGCCGGCAACGAATCGCAGACCATCCTGCGATGTGCAACGCAGCAGGCGCGGCCCCAGCGAGATCAGCATGACCCAACCCGTCGGGGTTTCGAAAACGTCCGAATCGGTTGCGTTGGGATAGCGCACATCCCGGAACGCCCCACCCAGATGCCGCCACTCCAGCCCGCCTGTGGAAGAGAAGACCTGGATGCTGCCATCGCGCTCTTTGGTGTAGGCACGATAGGAATTTTCTTTCAGCCGGACCACATTGGGATCCGCACCGCGCAGATTCGTCACGCGGCGTGCCCACGAGCCGTCCCTCTGCCGCACCATGGCGCCCAGCGCTCCCGGCTCTGTCCTGCCGGAGGCATCCACGAACAGGACTATCGGGAAGCCCTCCGGCCCCATGAACAGCTCGGGCACCGAGGCCTGTTCCGCCAGCACTTGGTCGCCCACCTTCCACTCCAGCCCGTCCTTCGAAGTCGCTAACAAGACACGATGATTCCACGGACCATCTGCATCCGGCCGCCCGGCAGGCGGCGCGCCCGGCATGCCGGCAAGGCGTGCTCCGGCACGCGGGCGTTGGGCACTCGGAGTACCGGGGCGGGGCGGGCCCGTTGAGATCACGATCCACCCTCCGTCTTTGGTCTTCACGGCCCCGGGATCCGCACCCGGGATCCGCGCCACATCGAGCAGCTTCCACGCTTGGCCGTCGGTGCTGCCGGCAAACCACATTCCGCCGCCCGGTTCGCCAGTCAGAGGACCACCCCGTGCAGCGGGACCGCCGGTTCCAACGAACGTCAGGGTGTGACCATCCGACAATGCGTTTCCCAGCCAGCGACGCCCGCCCGCGATCTGGACATCCTCTGCCCGTGTGAAATTGAGGCCGTCCTTGCTGGTGGCGTGATACCCAACGCCGGGTTGCGGCCCAGAGCCGGGAAGCTGGCGGTCGCGCGGGCCTCCAGGCGCGCCCTGCGGGCCGTTGCCGGGTGAGTAGAGATGAAACACGCCCTGGTGCAGAGCTACGGCGCAATCAATCACCGGGCGGTTGGGAATGCCAAAACGCACGCCGGGCTCGAAGGTGTAGTGAATACCGTCCGCGGACACGGCGGAAAAGATGGCCGGAACGTCTTCCTCGAAACGGCGCCCACGCAGCGAGGTGAAGTACAGCCTGAGTCGGCCGTCATTCAGCACCACCAGGGTGGGGTCGAACGGAAACCGCATGCCTTCCGGCAAACCAGCGAGTTGGATGACCTGCGGCGGCGTCCACGTGCGGCCTTCATCCTCGGAGAAGCGGACCGCGACCTTATCGAAGTTGGCTGCGTCATTCTCGGGAAAATACTGGTGCGCGGCGATGAGCCGGCCGTCCTTTATGCGCGTGAGCGTGGCCACCCCGCCGCGCGGGAACGTCGCCAGCCGCTCAACCCTGCCATCCGCATCGACCCGGTGGACGAGCAGGTCCTGGTCCCAGGGACCCGCAGCGCCTGGCTGCGGCAACTCGCGTGTTCCCGCCTCACGCGGGAACTGAATGGGCGGAGCGTATGGTGCATTGGTCGAGAGGAAGCTGCGGCCCGCGTTGTTGCCGGGCCTGCGTTGCTCGAAGGCGTACAGCCGCCCGGGCCCGTCCACGAGCCCCGGATAGGTGACGGTTGCGCCCGGAGACAAGCACACTAAAACCAGCAGCACCACAACGCGCATGCGGCGATTGTAACCTAACAGGCTGTGGCCCGCAGGCTCGTGGCGCCGGGCCAAGAGTCAGAACGTGAACCGCAGGGCGAGCTGCATCTGGCGCGGCGTGCGCGCCGAGGTGAACTCGCTCAGACGCGAATTGATCTGCTCGCCCGTGGCGCTGTCGAAGCGCGCTGTGGTATCCAGCCCCGAGAACTGCGAATGGTTGAAGGCGTTGTACAGCTCCCAGCGGAACTGCAGGCGGACGCGCTCGACCAGCCGGAAGTTCTTGAACACGGCCGTGTCCCAGTTGTTGATGCCGGGTCCGCGGATGATGGTGCGCGCGGCATTGCCGATCGTCCCGCGGGCCGGTTCGCGGAACACGCCGGTGCGGAAATTGTGCGAGAAGGAGCGCTCGCTCTTGGGAAGCACGGGGTCGGATACCACCACAATGCGGGCATTCAGCGACGGCGTCCCCGAGTAGTCCAGCGAAGCGGTGCCGCTGAAGGAAACGCTGAGCGGCGCGCCGCTGACGAAGCGCGTGATGCCCGACAGTTGCCAGCCCTGCAGCAGGCCGCGCGCCAGCGGGTTGGTGGCGTGCACATTGGGCAGATCGACCAGGTAGTTGACCGCCAGCACGTGCGTGCGGTCGAAGGAAGCCAGCCCGTAGTTCCAGATGCGCACCGGTACGAGCGTGGTCACCTGGTCGTTGTCGGCGTCGTTGTAATCCAGTGTCTTCGACCAAGTCCAGGCGGCGCCGAACTGGCAGTGGCGGGCGAAGCGGCGCTTGGCGCCCACCTGCAGGGAATGGTAGTTGGAGCTGGCCGCGGGTTCCACGGTCAGGATGTTGGTGTAGCCCAGGATGGGCCGCATGAAGTCGCCCGCCAGCGGAGTGCCGGCGCGCGTGGGGTCCTGGCTCTCCGGTTTCCAACTGGTTCCAATCGGCACGGTATTCAGGTCGCGCCGCCATTCCAGGTTGCGGCCCAGCGAACCCGCGTAGCCCACATCCAGGACCACGCCACCCCATATGCGCCGCTGGATCGACGCGCTGAAATTCATGATCCTCGGCAACTTGCCGCCTGGATCGGCCGCGTTCGCCGGCCCCGGATAAACCATGCCCGCGTAAGTGAGCAACCGGGAAACCTCGCCGTAGTTGATGGTTGGCGTTTGTGCGATAGGAGGTTGCGCGATGAAGTTGTTGGCGAATACCTCGGTGAAGTAGCGGTTGTAGAAGACTCCCAAGCCGCCGCGCACAGTGGCTTTGCCGAACAAGTCGTAGACGAAACCAAAGCGCGGGCCGAACCGGGCGCCGCTGGGCCTCACCATGCCCGGCGGATAGTTGGGGTTGTCGGCGGCCACGACCATGCCGTTGTAAAGCTTGCCGGTCCCGGGCGCGATCGCCCCGACAGCCGCATCCGGATAAACCTCGCCGGTGACCGGGTGCACGCCCGAGCGCTTTCCGCCGACCATGGCCGGCCGGATCAGTTGCATCGCCAGGACAGGGTCGTAGCGGCTGGGCACGAACGAAGCCATCTGCCCTTCCTGCTCGGTTATCGGCCACACCCAGTAGACGCGCAGCCCATAATCGAAGGTGAGGCGCCGCAGCGGCTTCCAGGTGTCCTGCACGAACGTTTCCACCGACGAAGTGTTCACCTTCATCCAGCCGGCGCTGGAGGTCTCCGTATAGCTGTTGAAGACCCCGAGAATCGCATTGCCGTACGCGTAGCCGGCGTCGAGCGGGTTGTTGGCGTTGGTTCCGAAATTGAAAGCCCCGTTGAAGATCATGCCCGTCTTCTTCTGGTGGCGGTAGAACCACTCGACGGTGGCGCCGGCTTTCCAGGTGTGCTTGCCGCGCGTCCAGGTGAGGTTGTCGGACCAGCTCAGCAGGTGATAGCGGTTGTAAAGCGGGAAACGGCCCTCGGTGTTCAGGTTGGCCGCCCCGGTCACGCCGCCGAAGGTGGCGTTCGGCACGATGCCGAGCGGGTTCACTTTGGGAAACAACTGGCCGGCGCGGAATCCGACGGCGTCGCGCTGGTTGGAGTGAATCGCCTCGTCCGATGCCGAGTTCCACGCCGGCTGCGCCAGCCAGGAAAAGCCGGATTCGTTGAGCAGCGCCGGTGAAAGGACGCGCGTGTAGCGGGTGCTGAGGCTCTTGGGATGGCTCGACCAGGTCTTGCGAATCTGCGGCCAGTTGGCGTTGGCCGTAGTGACGCCGTTCGTTCCGGTCTGGTCCTCACGGAAGAACAGGTAGGTTCCGGTCAGCGTGTTCGACGAATTCAGGTTGTAGTCGAGCTTGAGCGTCTGGGCGAGCTTGGGGAGTTCGTTGTCCGACTTGAAGACGTAGTTGTAGCGGCCGCCCGAGATGTTGCGGTCCGGGAAATTGGGCAGCGGGAACATCTTGAGCAGCGCCTGGCCGTCGGCGTTCAGCCGGGCCGCGGGGATCACGTTGCCGGGGAAGGCCTGGCGGTTGCTGAACGGGTCGCGCACGGTGATCACGCGGTTGTTGAGGTCCACCGACTTCGAAAAATCGCCGTTCCGTTCCAGCTCGGTCGGCACCGTAACCGACCCGCTCTGGCTTCTCTTGGTCGGCCAGTACTCCTGCTGCCAGAAGAAAAACAGCCGGTCGCGCCTCTGGTTGAATCTCCCGGGGATGAACACCGGGCCGCCCAGGTTGTAGGTAATGGTGTTGTAGCGGTAGCGGCCTTTCTGGATGCTGTTGCGGTTGTCGAAGAAGTTCATGGCATTCAGCTTCTCGTGCCGGAAGAAATAGGCCGCCTCGCCGTGAAACAGGCGTGTCCCGGACTTGGTCACGATCTGGACGTTGGAGCCCGAGGTGCGCCCGAATTCGGCCTGGTAGTTGCTGATCAGCACGCGCACTTCGGCGACCGCGCTCTGGCTCACCACCATCTTGTACTGGTAGCCGTTGCCCATATCAACGGAAGCGACGCCGTCCACGACCACGTTATTCGAGGTTTCGCGGCTGCCCTGCACGAAGAATCGCGCGCCTCCGCCCAGGTCGTCGTTGGTGCTGTCCATCACCACGCCGGGGACCAGTTGAAGCAGGTCGGTGACGTTGCGGCCGCGCACCATCAGATCGGAGATTTGCCGGCTGTCGACCAGATCGCCGCGGTCGGCCCCGACGGTTTGGATGCTGGAGGCCTCGGCGGTTACCGAAACCGTCTCGCTGACCGCGCCCAACTGCAGCATCAGGCGGCCGACCGAGATGCGGTCTCCGGTGGTGAGCCTCACCCCCTTTTCTTCCATTGTCTTGAAGCCGGGCTTGCTGAGCGTGATCGTATAGTCACCCAGTTCCAGCCCGCCGAAGCTGAAGTCACCCGCGGAGTCAGTGATGGTGTTCCGCGTCATGCCGGTGGCCTCATGCGTCAGCGTCAGTGCTGCTCCAGGGATGAGCGCGCCGGACGGATCGGACACCGTACCGGAGATCGACCCGGTCACGATCTGAGCGAACGAGGCAGATGGTGCGAAAAGGACAGGACAAACAAGAAACGCGGAGAGAAACGGGAGCACACGCAGGGGAAACATAACCAATGCCCCTCCAATCGGCTATAGGGGCGCCGGATGTTGCATGGGCGCCCACTGCTGGCCAGCCATTATACACGCTTCACCGGGCACGCGCCGAAAAGCAAGCGCATCGATCGCGCTTGCCCGGGTGCGTTTGCACGCACGGGATTCGGTTTCTGTCACCGAAAGGCGTGCCTCGGGGACCGGCCGGCGGGACGCCAGCGGTACAAGGGCGCCGCCTGGGCGATCACTTTAACGCCCCAGACGCCACGGATGCTGTCCCAGGGGTAGATGGTGGGCTTCACAAAGTTGCGCCGTACGTTTTCGATCTTCTCCCCGAGGACCTCGATCTGCTCCAGCGCCGTGGGCCCCAGCCCAGCCTTATTGGCCCAGGCAAAGGTGGGCACCTCGGCGGGCTCGATACCCATGATGCTGGAAGCGACCATGTCGGTGGCCACCGGGTCGGCGCCCGCCACGATCACATCCATCTTCACCAGGGTGCCCTTGGTGGGACCGTTGCCTTCCATGGCCATTGAGCCGTCCACCACCACCAGGCCCAGTTTGTTGGCGCGCACCATGTCTACAATCGCCGCCGCCGTTCCGGAGGGCTCCACTTTCGCGGTCCGGTCGTGTACCTCGCCGCGCACGGACTGATACACGGTGCCTGGGTACACGCCGATCAGGTTCTTCATGCCCAGCGTGACCATGGCCAACTCGTGGGTTTTCATCATCGGCACCGAGCAAAGCAGGTCTATCTCCTGGAGCGAGCGGTGAATGGTTAGGGTGGGAAAAACGAAGGCGTTGGGAACCTTCGCTTCTGCCAGCTCGCCCGAATGGAGGTTGACCAGGGGCACGCCCAGCGACTGTGCCAGGTCGCTGTAGCCCAGTTCCTTGAAAACGAACTGCTGCATGGCGTCCAGGATGTCCCGCTTCTTGGTGCGGAAGATTTCCCCGCCCTGCACATTGAAAGGTGCCGCCGCGGCGGAGCCTTCGCCGATCAGCACCTGCTTTCGCGCGCGCTTCATCAGTTGCGCCAGAGCCCGGATCACTTCCGGTTTGGTGGTTGCGTTAGGGGCAGGGGAGACCAGGTTGGGCTTCAGCATGATGCGGTCGCGGCCGTCGGTGACCGTCTTGATGCCGCCCAGCAGGTCGATGGCCCGCTCCACGGCTGCCGCGACGTTGCCGTCCTTGATCTTGACCACGCTCACGGCAGGCCGCTTCTGTCGTGCTGCAGGATCGCCGCGGACTGCCGCCGCGCCCGTGATGGCGGCCGCCGCACATGCCCTGAGGAAGTCTCTTCGTGAAGCTTCTTTCGTGCTCATACGCACGCCCCTTTCCGGGCACGCTGCCACAGTTGCGTAGGATAACTCCGATCAGCGGGGCATGGCGCACCAAACCCGTTTGCCGCGGAACAGCTTCCATTGAAGTGGAAGAGGCGCGTGATGGGTCGCGATCAGGTGTTTTCTTCTGCGCGGGCCGGCAGCCGCTGGCACATGCACCGGGGTCCCCGCCGCACGCCGCTCTTGCGCGCGGTGCGGTGCCTGTCGGGGTCCGCTTCTACGGCCGTCCCATTTTTTCGCTAGCGGCCCGTTAACGGCCGCCATTTGCGATGTAGCAAATCTGGTTTGGTAACGTCTCACGCGGGAGGCAGCAGGCTGACCCTGGCCGTGCCGTCAGCCAGCAGCTAGGCTTAAAATTCATTGTCACGACTCTTGTCGTCAACTGATGTCGGCTCGGGGCGTTTTCGCGCACGCCCCCATTCCCCAGCCGCGATCGGCGGAGCGCGACCGTGGGTGCTTCGACCCTACGGTTAAAGCACCTAAGCGCCATATCAGGAAGGCACGATCTGTTGGGCAGCCAGATCGATTTTGGCAACGTAGAACTCCAAGAATGAGATAGGCGGGAAACTGCCCGGGGCCGTCGTGCCGAGAAAGGCGCCAACGCTCAAATTCGGAGGTAAAGTGCCGAGCTTTGTCCTGGCAAAGGATTCGAATTTCTCACGGGTGCTCACAGATTTGTGCGCAATCGCGTTTCTTATGATTCGGACCTCTTCCAGCATATTCAGATTGCTTCTAAGGACGGGAGCGAACGGGCGCCCGCCCTGAAAAAAGCGCTCGGCCCGTTGGCTAATTTCCGCCACGACAGTCCATCGTGCGTACCTACGCCCCTCAGGAACGACCCAATCTATCGCCGTTCTGTGGTTGGGCGGAAACGCGTAGCGATTCGGCGCCCGGCCACTAGGTGGCTTCTGCCCCGAGAGATAGAGGATGAAGGACTCCTCCACCAAACTCTCCCAAGCCAGGAAGGCACGTAGGAAGGCCATCTCTGTCATCTGATCGCGTCTTCTTTGAGATACGAACGGGCGCGCTCCATGCGCGCCCGGCGAAGCCCATCGGTAAGCGTCCGCGGAAAGTCCCCTGCACTCCTGGAGGTTCCGCAAGAACTCAACTAAGACAGTTCGTAGCCTGCGCTGTCCCACTACCTTAGCTCCTTAGGGCTTTGGCGAATTGCTTACAGATGTACTGGGTCAAGATGGTCCTCCTGTCGGCGTGGACCCAATGCTCACTGTAGGCATCGTAGAACCTACGGTCCTCTGACGAGGCGCTGATCTCCTGGTTCGCACCCTCCGCAGCTCTCATCCTATTGATCAGCTCGTCGATCCCCTCCAACACCATCCTCAGTTTCGGATGGTCGGCGACCCTGAAAAGCACCTGCGCCACACTGAGCCTCGGCAAACCGAATTTCAGATGGAAGACGGCGCAGAAAAGCGGGTAAAAAAGTCTGGCCGCTCGGAACTTGAGTTGTGGCAGTTCCTGCCCGAGAATTCCCCCGATGCTGTCCATCGTTTCGCGAAATCGCCTCTCGTGAACTTTCCGATTTGGGAATTCCTCATCGTATTGCTTGTAGCAGTTATCGATGACGCGTTTCAACCTTTCGCGGATTCCTTCCTGCATGGCGAGGAGCAGTTCGGAGATAAACTCTGCCTCGGCCATGCGGAGGATCTCCCTCGGCGTGAAGACCTCGTTGTCCCGGAAAAACGTCACAAATTCTTTGGCTAGAAGATAAACTGACGACTTGAACTGACCAAACCATTGTGCGTTACGCAACTCTTGCGGCTTCAACGTCTCCGAGTAGGTATTAATGCGGGCGAAGACATCGTAAACCTCGTTGTCAGGCATATCCTCAAGGAGATCGACGACGAACTCGTACCTTAAAATCTCGCCCTGCGTTTGGCGATCCAAGGCGCTGAAGTACTTGCCCCCGAACTCCTCGTGGTGAGCCTTGCTGATCTTAAATCCGTCCTTGATAAACGTTAGAACCGTATGGAGCCGTTGTTGGCCATCAACGATCTCACGCCTTGTACGGCGGGTCTCAGGGTTTATGTCCTGCCGCATGTAGATCTTCGGAATCGGCTTGCCACGAACAATCGTGTCGATGAGATAAGAGCGCGCCTTGTCACTCCAGACTTCGCGGCGCTGGAATTTAGGCGCGAGCACGAGGTCGCCTCGCTCGCGCCACTCTTCGAAATCGCGGACGCTGTAGTTCCTAGTGTTGAAGCGCTGCTGCATATTCCTCCTTACTGTGCGCTGTCGCGCGCCGTGCGAGCGCCCAGGTTGCGAAGAACCACGATAGTCTCGGAAGCGCTCCCGATGATGCCCCGGCGAACCCTTCTTTCGTTCGGAATCGTCTCGGTGTGCTCGCACACGGGCGCATATCCGCCCACTTCCTCTGTGGCGATGCGGGAGATAAGCTGGGGCAGGTTAGGCCTGCGGACACGGCTGCATGCGTCGCCAATGACCAGCACACAGCAGTGGCGGGACCTGAGGATCTCCTTCCATTTCGTGAAGCATCGACGCATGAGCTCCAAGAATTGATCCTCGCCTGGCGAAACCATTGTGTCCAGAAAATGCCAATCATGCACCCCCAAGAACCAGCACTGCTGTCCAAATTAGCTGAATCCCGCCTCGGGCCCCTCTGAAAACGCTGGACATACCTCTGCGTTTGCCCCGTTTCGAAAACGAGGTTGCCGCTGTTTTTGCTCTCGGATGCTGTCCGGATTACACGCCTGAAATCCTCCGAATTTTGGCAATCTTCGTGCTCAGCCCCTGCTCCTGCTGTCCAACTTACGAGGTAAACGCCAGCGGCAACTGCACGTCATGCACGCCTTCCAGCGCCGGCGGAG
>Ga0315280_10003069_pt1 | contig 26054 bp, 21 predicted proteins | sample YL17G06_40_MG_FD_203697 | JGI IMG/M metagenome (GOLD analysis project Ga0315280, IMG submission 203697) | Sediment microbial communities from Yellowstone Lake, YNP, Wyoming, USA - YL17G06_40 | ecosystem: Environmental > Aquatic > Freshwater > Lake > Sediment | place: USA: Wyoming | collected...
ATTAGGTTGTGCATGTGCCTGAAGATTGGAATCGGAAGTAAGACTGATTAACACCGGAAAATTGGTTAGATCTGCTTGAACCAGGTTATGATTTATGGTTATTTCTTTCCGATAATTCCAGTTGGTGTTCCACCAGGGATCATCTGGATTCGAACGAACTGTAGGCATAAAAATATATGCTCCTGAAAACAATATTATTGCTAGATAGATGACAACACCTTTCGTTGCAATATTCTTTTTTACCATACGATTTCCGTCCCCATATATTTATATATTTTAATGGTGAAAAAGTTACTTAGAATGTGTAATATCATATTATGTTGAGTAACTTTGATACCAGTATTTTCGGTGGATTATGAATATGTCTTAATATCGACTATTTATAAGTGATATTTAAATGTTGTTTTGTACAGTATATAAATATTATTATTTATGATATAAAAATATTTGTTTGGTTCAGGAGAACTCCGGATAGCTCATTGAAATAGTATCTGCTCATAACAAATGACGATCGTTCTCTTCCGATAAGGAGAAACATTAAAACGAAGACAGATACCTTCTCAGAAAAAATATGCTGTCCTATTAAAAGCTAAACAAATACATATAAATTATAAATCGATTATGTGTTGAAAGTTTTCTAATTAAAGGAATAAATAAAGGAGTAAATAAATATAATAATACGATATTCCAATATCCAGACGTAAAAATTGGAAGATTATTATGACCATCTCTATAATAGTTGGTACTCGTCCGGAAATAATCAAGATGTCGCCGATTATTCGCGAGTGTGAAAAATTGAATTTTGATTATTTTATCTTGCATACCGGTCAACATTATTCTTATAATATGGATCGGATCTTTTTTGAACAACTTGGATTACCAAAGCCTAAATTTAATCTTGATGTTGGTTCTGGGTCTCATGCTGAACAAACAGGAAAAATTTTAATAGGATTGGAAAAAATTTTACTAAAGAATAAGGTAGATGTTGTTTTGGTTGAGGGTGATACAAACACTGTTCTTGCTGGTGCTCTTGCCGCAGTTAAATTACACATCAAGGTAGGGCATGTTGAGGCGGGTCTTCGAAGCCATGATCCTACCATGCCAGAGGAAATTAACAGGGTTTTGACTGATCATTGTTCTGATATTTTGTTTGCACCAACAGAGAAATCAAAACAAAATCTCTTAAAGGAAAATATCCAAGAAGACAAAATTTTTGTGACAGGTAATACTATTGTTGATGCGGTACATCAGAGTCAAAAACTTACTAATAAAAGGAAAAATATTTTAAAAGAATTAGGAATAAAACCGAGAAAATATTTTTTAGTGACAATTCATAGACAAGAGAATTCTGATTATAAAAACCGTTTTGAAGGAATCCTTGAGGGGCTGAAACAGCTTTATAGACAATATAATATTCCGGTAGTGTACCCGATTCATCCTCGAGCTCGGAAAAAAATACAGGAATTTAATCTTTATTCAAATGGGATACAACTAATAGACCCTTTGGATTTTTTGGGTTTTTTGCAACTGGAACAGAATGCTAGGGTTGTCTTAACTGATTCCGGCGGTGTGCAAGAAGAGACATGTATCCTTGGCACGCCGTGTGTTACATTGCGTGATAACACAGAACGTCCAGAAACCCTAGAAGTTGGTTCGAATCTTTTAGCAGGAACATCCCCTGAAAAGATTATTAAATGTGTTTCAATTATGTGGAATAAAGATAAAATATGGAGCAATCCATTTGGAGACGGAACATCAGGGAACAAAATCATTAACATATTGAGGAAACATCTATGATAAAAAACAAAAAGTATAAAATATTGGTAACTGGAGGATCCGGGTTTATCGGTACAAATCTAGTGAATGAACTTCGTAACAGAGGACAGGCAGTAATTGTATACGATCTACTTAACCATGAACTTCCAGATTATATTCGATGTGATGTCCGTAATTATCGCCATATCGAAAGAGTTTTTGATAAATTCGGACCTTTTGAGTTCCAATACCACTTAGCTGCGGAGTATGGAAGGTGGAATGGTGAAGATTATTATGAGAATTTCCAACCATTTCCTTTCAACTATACTTCAGCAGAAACATTAGATAATCCTGGACATTTTAAATTCATAGAACTTCAATTAAGGTATAACAAACTTAAAATAAATTACAATACAAAGGTTGTAAATATAATGAAACCTGAAATGGCCTGAAAAGGTGAATAAATGGTAGATCTAGACGGTAAACGAATTCTAATCACGGGAGGAACAGGATCTTTCGGTAATGCATTAATCGATTATCTTGGTGATATCGATACCCTGTTCATTGTTTTTAGCAGGGATGAGAAAAAACAGCATGATATGTACATTTCAAGAAGGGATGATAGAATCAAATACGTAATTGGCGATATTCGTGATAAACAGAAGCTCATCTATTCAATGAAGGACGTGGATTATGTTTTTCACGCTGCCGCTCTTAAACATGTGCCGACAGGCGAAAATTTTCCGGAAGAAGTCATCGAAACCAATATCCTAGGAACAAAGAATGTTATTGAGGCCGCAGAATATTGTGGAATTAAAAAAGTTATTTCCTTAAGCACGGATAAAGCAGTCTATCCAATAAACGCATATGGCATGAGCAAAGCCTTAGCAGAGAAGATAATTTCAAGTCATAACGGCGAAACAACATGCGTAACTTTGAGATACGGTAATGTATTGGGATCAAGAGGTTCTGTTGTTCCACTCTTCATTAATTTTATTTATCAAAATAAACCCATTACTATAACAAATCCAAAAATGACCCGTTTTCTATTAACTTTGAACGAAGCTGTTAAATTATCATTGAAATGTCTCAATTCTGGAGATAAAGGGGATTTATTCGTTATCAAATCACCTGCATGTAATATTAAAACACTCGTTGACGCTCTAGAACTTCATTTTGGAAAAAAATTTGAAAAGAAAATAATCGGAATTAGACCCGGTGAGAAGATTGACGAAACCTTATTGACATCCGATGAAGTTCATAGATCAGTTATCGAGAAAGAGAATGGAACAACATATGCAAAAATACCTCATCTTGGAAATGATATAGGGGATTACTTCTTGACTGGTGACGAACATATAGAACCTGAACCATTCACATCCTCCAATACAAAGCAGTATGATGCTAAAAGGACATTGGATAAAATCAAAGAGGCAGGCTTGATATGATTATTGGTATCACAGGCGGTGAAGGGTTCATAGGATCACATTTTTCTAAAAAATTATCCAATCCAATAATCTTCAAAGGAGATCTTCACGATCTCGAATGTGTGAAGGAATTTGTTACACACTGTGATAGGATATATCATTTTGCAGGACTTAATAGAGAAAAGGAAGGTGTGATTTTCAAAAATAATCTATTAGCAACAGGCAATATTATACTTGCAAGTAAACTCATTTCTAATGATCCAGAAATTATTTTTTCATCAACCACGCAAGTGGAATGGAATCCAGATTCAGAATATGGTCTGACGAAAAGTTTAGAAGAGGAAATAATAAAGAAAGCGAAACATTGGTGCATATTTAGGATACCCAATGTATACGGTCCAGGAGGACGCCCATTCTACAATTCTGTCGTTGCAACCTTCACATATCAGATATCAAAGAATGAAGAATTGACAGTTAACAATCCAGATGCAAAAGGAGAATTCATCTATATCGATGATCTAACAGATGCATTATTGGAGCCGAGATTCAACAAATATATACACCCTAAAGGCGAAGTTCTTACAATAGACCAGATCAGGGATTATCTTACAGTTGATCTTGGAAAACATGAAAATCTAAAAAGATGTCTTGATTATTATTTAAGGAAGTGATTATGTTTCCAGTCCATGAAAACGAATCAGGTTCCTATCAGGAACTTGCACATAAAAGTGATGTTGTTTTCGGACAGTTAAGTATCTTAAACATCAAACCTGGATTTACCCGGGGTGGGCATTACCATACAAGAAAGAAGGAATGGTTTTGCTGTATACATGGTAGTTGCGTGATAAAGATGATCAATATCAAAACCGGAGAGACGATGGACGTAAAATTGACCGGAGAAAAAAGACAGTTTATAAAAATTGAACCATGGGTGAATCATCACATTAAAAACACTGGAAAGGATGATTGTGAATTGCTGATCATAATCAGCGAGGAATACGATAAGGACAATCCTGACACGTTCGGGTCTGAGGAATAGAGTGTTCAAATGAAAAAGATCAAAGTTATGACCATATTGGGTACAAGACCAGAGATAATCAGGTTATCTATGGTCATGAAGAAGCTGGATAAATACGTGGATCATGTTATTGTGCATACAAATCAGAATTATGATTATGAATTGAATAAAGTTTTCTTCGATGATCTTAATTTGAGAAAACCTAACCATATACTGGATGTTAAGGGAAACCTCATTGGTGAGCTAATAGGAAATATTCTATCCCAATGCGAAAAGGTGCTTATCGAGGAGAAACCGGATGCCGTTCTCATTCTTGGTGATACTAACAGCGCTCTATCCTGCATCATCGCTAAGAGAATGAAGATTCCTATTTTCCACATGGAGGCAGGCAACAGATGTTTCGATGAAAGAGTTCCAGAAGAGATCAACAGAAGGATAGTTGATCATACATCAGATATTAACCTCTGTTATTCCGAACATGCGAGAAGAAACCTGCTAAGGGAAGGTCTTGCACCACAGAACATTTTTGTAACGGGATCCCCCTTGAAGGAAGTATACAATCATTTTTGGGATAAGATAGAAGAAAGTGATATTCTCGATAGGATGAAACTTGAAAAGAAAAAATATCTAGTAGCCAGCATCCACAGGGAAGAGAACCTTGACAATCCTGAGAATTTTAGATTAATACTGGAAGCATTGAATGAACTGGTAAGCAAATACAAAATGCCGATTATATTCTCAACTCATCCTAGAACAAGAAAGAAGCTGAAGGAATATAATTTCGAACTGGATCCAAGGATAAAGTTCATGAAACCATTTGGAATGTTTGATTATATAAAACTCCAGAAGAATGCTCTATGTAATCTTTCAGATAGTGGAACGATCCATGAAGATGCAGCAATAATGAGAATTCCTGCGGTTAATGTTAGAGAATCCACAGAGAGACCAGAGGTTTACGATACCGGAAATACGATCATGACCGGAATGAATAAGGATATCATCGTCCAATCTGTATCAACCGTGATTTCTCAGTTTGAAGATAAAATTTATTTTAAAGCTCCTTACAATTATGAAGATGAGATATGTTCCGACAAGATCGTTAGACTCATAATCGGCTTATCATCAATTATTAGAAAAAAGAATTATTTTATCTGAATAAGTGGTGCATAATTTGAAGATCCTACTAGTTGTCTCAAATTTTATACCAGAAAGCAGTAGTGCAGCACATATTTATTTTGATTTAGCAAAAGCTTTTATTAAAAAAGGTCATGAGGTTGATATTATAACTTCATACCCCAGAAAATATAATTTAGATGAAAAAGAAATAAATAAAAAATTTCCAGATGAAGATATAATCGAAGGTATCACAGTTCATAGATGTAAACATCCAGCAACGAGAGATATTATTTTTTTGCGGGGAACGGAGCATTTTTTGTTGCCACTGTATTATTTTAAAAAGTATCAGAAAATTGGTAAAAAATTTGATGTGTGTTTAATGTTTATTCCACCTCTTCCATTTTTTTATCTTGCAAGAAAAATAAAAAATTTTGATGGAACCCGATCGGTTCTAAATTTTCAGGATTTTCATCCTCAAGAACTTATCGAAGGAGGTATATTAAAAAATAAACTAATAATTTTAATATTGGAGTATATCGAAAAAAAATCCTACAAAAATGCCGATTACATTACTGTCCTATCAAAAGGTGGGATTAATTATGTTATAAGTAAGGGGGGTAATCCAACCAAGATAGAACATATTTATAATGGATTTGACCTTGCCAACATGGAAGATATTTCACAGAAAATAGATTTCAAGAAAAAAGAAGGAATCCAAGATAAGATTCTAGTATCTTATGCAGGGATTTTGTCTCCATTTCAAGGAATAGATAATATTTTGAATGTAGCAAAAAAATTAATAAAATATGATGATTTTATTTTCTATATAATAGGCGATGGTATGAATAAAAACCACATAGAAAACAGAGTGAAAAAAGAGAATCTTTCAAATGTTCGATTATTACCATTTCAACCACGAGATGAATATTTAAATATTATAACTTCTTCTGATATATCTCTTGTTTCTTTGGATATTAGAATGAAGGCACCCTGCATACCTGGAAAAATTATGAGTCTTTTAGCAACAGGTCAGCCAATCATAGGAATTGTTCCCACAGACAGTGAAACCGCTAATGTTATTAGAAAAGCGAAGTGTGGTATTGTTATTGAACCGGGCAATGTCGATGAATTTGTTGAGGCCATCTTAAAATTGGGAAAAGAGCCTAAGATTGGAGAAGAAATTGGATATAATGGACGACTTTTTTTTGAAGAAAACATGAATTTAGACAAAATTGTAAAAATGTATGAAAAAATATTTGAGAATTTAATAAATAATTAAGTAGATAAGAAAATTTATGATTAGGAATTAATATGAAAGTATTGGCTGTATTATCTTCATGGTATCCCCACTATACATCTTCAAGTGTTGGAGTAGTTGTAGATCAGATTAGTATTCGTCTAAGAAAAGTAGGTATAAACGTTGATATCTGTGCACCAATAGGTGGAAACGTTAATATAATCAATCCAAATGTTTTAAAAAGAACGAGGATTTTTGAACCTGCAGATCATTTTTACAGAATGATATATTTTTGGTTTAAAGCAGTATATTATATTAAAAATAATTATGAAAAATACGATCTGTTTTGGGTCCATAATCCCAATCCAATAATCTGGAGATTCGTAAATAAAAAATTACTTGATAAAATAATTTTTACAATACATACTACTTATGGGGGTGTCAGTAAAAAAAGTAACTTTGAAAGTATAAAATTAAATATTTTTTATGATTTTATGAAAAAAAATGAAAAAAAATTTTTTAAAAAAATTAAATCTATTAAGAACAGAATTATTGTTTTTAGTCCTGAATGTATCAAAGAACTAACAGATTTTGGAATTGAAGATAAAAAAATTGTGTACATCCCAAACGGTGTGGATATAAATTATTTTAAACCGATTTCATCGGAAATGAAGAGGAATATACGCATAAAATTTGGATTTCCACAGAACAAGATTATTATGTTGAGTTTAGGGAGATTAGATGAAGTTAAAAAACCAATAAAATTGATTAAAACCTTTTTAGCATTAGAAAAACATTGTGACAATATATTTTTAATCGTTATTGGGAAGGGAGATGAATTACCAAAAATTAAAAAAATGACTGAAAAAAATAAAAATATCTTAATAATGGGGTATGTTAATATTATGGAGGAAGGTAATGCGGATATCATTGCTTGTTGTGACGCTTATATTACTGCGTCAAGTTATGAGGGGCAGCCTTTGGCATTGTTGGAGTCAATGTCATCGGGTTTATTGTGTATTACATCAAAAATTCCAAATTTAGAAAAAATTGTGCGATCTGCCAAATGTGGAATAAGTTTATCCTTTGATGATGCTGAACAAGCTGCTGATGAAATAAACAACTTTTTTAAAATGAATAAGATTGCTATCTTTGGGCTTAATGCTAGAAGATATATCGAAAATAATCATGATTGGGATATCGTGAGTAATAAATATTTAGAAGAATTTAATAAAAGGTAAATGAACTAAAAATATTATTTACGAAATGAAAAGAAACGAAATTGAAACCGAAGGCGTATTGAGAAAAAATTATGAAAAAAAAATACTACATTAAACCATCACTGGATGCATATTTGGTTTCAAAAGAAAAAGGAGAAGTAGAACCTTATTATACGAAAGTGATAGGTGAAAAGATCTCATATACGAGCCATAATTATTTGAAACCATGGATTTATTCAGCACTTAAGATACGGCATTTCGAGGCAGCTCTCTATTTGACAAAGGAATATTTTCATAAATGTAATGTAATTGATTTTGGTTGTGCCGATGGTGTCTTTTTACCATCCTTAGCAAAATATTTCAATAAGGTTACAAAGGATATTTACACAAAATTATTATTGGTTTCAGGAAGTCATAGATATGCATCCACTGAGTCTGTTAACATCTACTAATCTAGTGATATATTTTCATACTGTTCCCTCTTTAAATTGGTTCAGAAAAACACTTAGAACAATTAAAAGTATCTACAAGTTAATCCCCATTGAAGATATTGAATCGTGCTGCTCCGATAACAAGAAATTTAATAACTGTTGTCACATTTGTTTTGATGACGGGGATAGAACCGTTTATGAGAATGCATTTCCGGTATTAAGGGAGATTAATATTCCAGCAACATTATTTGTATCTCCCAAGGTTATAAGTGAAGGATCTAATTATTGGTTCCAAGAGTTAAGTTATATAAGAAAACATCTAAATGATAAATTGCTGAAAGAAACAATTTGTGAGATATTAGATTGTGATTATGAGCAAATAAAAAAATATATGATTTTATCTATTTTTAAATGTATGAAATTAGAGGATATATTGGAAATAATGAACACAATCAAAAAAAAATATAGTATAAAAGTGGAAAAAGAGTATAATATGACTAAAAATCAGTTATATGAATTATATAACTCAGGTATTTTTACATTAGGTGCCCATACGATGAATCATCCGATATTAAGTAATGAAACCTATACTGATGCAAAAAAAGAAATACATGAATCCGTGGAAAAGTTATCAGAGATGTTTGACACTGATATAAAATATTTTTCTTATCCCAATGGAATAACCAATTTGGATTTCAGCCTTAGAGAACAATTGATATTGAAAGAAAATAATATAAAATTAGCATTTACTTCAGATAATTGTTTTTTTAGCTATAACACAAATCCGTTAAGTATTCCTCGTTTAGAATTTTCAGATATAGAAGTTGGAAGCAACAGCGTCTATATACTGGGTAAACTCTGTGTTGTTCCAATGTGGCAATCAATTCTTACAATAATTTTTTTAGGAAAAAATGAAATCAAAGAAAGGATGGAAATAAAAAATTTATCAATTTTTTAATTTGATACTAAAATCAATAATAATTTTTTTTCTATTTCAATGTAGTCTTAAATATTTGGAGATTTAATTAATTTATAATAAAGAGCATCTTAAGATATAAAAGCATAAGAATAAAAAAATATACAGTTATCTAATTAGGAAGATAGATAAATAAAAAGAGGTTGTATTAGTGAGAATTTCCATAGGTTGCTTTAAAATATGAATAAAAAATTAGCCGATCAAAAAATAAAAATATGCTTTGTATCTTTAAACTCGTATCATTTATTAATAGAAAAAAACTCAAGTTATGCAGGTGGCGCGGAAATCCAGCAAATAGAAATAGCCAAAGAATTAAAAAAGAGAGGATATGAAATTTCCTTCATTATTTATGGTGAAAAGAATAATAATGTGCAAACCAAAAACATTCATGGTTTTAATTTTTTGTACGCGTATAACCAAAATCAGGTAAATCATTTAAGTTTTTTTCACAAAGCATTATGTATTTGGAGGAAAATGAAAAAAGCAGATGCTGATATTTATTATCATTCCGCTGGATCTAGTGGTATTACTGCATTATTTTGTCGACTCAATAAAAAAAAAATGATTACTCATATTGCTTCAGATGCTGATGTTACCGGTGAAAATATTATAACCGAAAATATCGTTGTTGATTTGTTAAATAAGATTGGTATATGGGTTGATATAAAATTATCAGATATAATTATATCACAGAGTAGTTTTCAGAAGTCAAAATTGAAAGAAAGATTTAATATTGATAGTACTATAATAAAGAATTCAATTGATATTTCCTTATATTTAAACAAAAAGTCCTATGGTGATTATCTTCTATGGGTTGGAATGATCAGATCTGTAAAACAGCCAGAATTATTTTTGAATATTGCACAATATTTTCCTGAATACAAATTTGTTATGATTGGAGGTGTGGCAGAAGACTTAGAATTATTTAATAAAATAAAAAACGCTGCGGAAAAAATTGCAAATGTTAAATTTGTAGGTTTTGTGCCTCATAAAAATATTTATTCTTATTATCAAAAGGCAATTTTATTAATTAATACATCAAAAACTGAAGGTTTCCCAAATATTTTTTTAGAAGCTTGGTCGTTTTCTGTTCCTATAGTTAGTTTAAATATTGATCCTGATGGAATTATTTCAAAATATAAATTGGGTTTTTACTCAAAAAATTTTGATCAAATGTTAGATGATATTAAGACCTTGTTAAATAATAAAAAATTACTTGAGACGTTGGGCGAAAATGGTAGGAAATATGTTGAAAGAGAACACGATATAAAAAAAATAATTACATACTTTATAAAAATATTAAAAGAGCTTGATAGCTAACGAATTTCGTATCTTTATTTTATCCTGTAAAAATCTAGACCCCTTTGGAATATACAACATATCATCTCACTTCATAGAACTAGAGAAAAATTTTAAGAGCAAATACGAGTTTTTCAATTTTTCAAAAACACCTTTTATATGAATTTCTTTATATTGTTCTGAAAACCTCCATCGTATAAATTTTGGTGGATTACCATTTACAGTAAGATAAGGGCCACACCATGGTAATCCCATTCCGACTCGTTTCCTCAGGAAGGCCTTTAGTCTTGGTATCCTCACTCGATGGTTATGCTAAGCGATTATCATTTCTGGTAATCAGCGATAACCTGGACTTTATAATGATGCTGTTGATCACGAATGCAAATACCAAATTCTTCAAAGGTTTTCCACCTAGTTGATTCATAGGAATCATATAGAATCCAAAAGCCACCGCGTAGGTACCGATTTCTGAACCCCGAATAATGCTCGAATAGCTTCTTGGGGCTATGAGACACGAGTATGATTTCAGCTGTTTGAACAAAGTACCTTTTCAGGATATTCATGAAAAATCACCCTTCTTCCTTATGATCTTTATCGAGTGTTTTTAGGATTTGCTCTTTAGGTCGAATCCTGACGATGTTTCCTGGCTTCAGATCACTTGCAGAATGAGAATGGCATATCTTTTGAACCTTCCTTTTTTGAAACCATTTTCTGCGTTTTATATTTTCTCGTTTTATTAATAACAAGAAATACTCCGATTATTCGTATTACTACCCCGAACTTTTTTTTGACTTTGAGGGTGGAGTCCTCAACCCCCATCTCATTGATATTGTTGATTTGACACATCCAATCACATCCGTTTTATACCACTTATTCTAAGAGACCAGCGACGTAATTCCTTTAACAAGATGAAAGCATCATCTATAATTTTCCCTGTAAAAATTTTTTGTAAACGCATTAACCATTTTCCCCCGTAGCGAGTTTTCAGGAAATGGATACCCAGATCTCTTGATTACCTTCAAAACAACATAATAGATAATAGGAAGAACTTTCCTATTACAAATAGTGACATTATATCTTTTTCTCGTATGCTTCCCAAAAACTCTGTGATAATCAGAAAAAGGACCATAAAAATCAATTTTCCTTATTTCTCTATATTTAAATAACTGTTCGAACACTAAATAATACAACACATTTGAGGGAGAATACTGGGCAAATTCATCCAAATACCCTGTTTTGATCAAATAAAGAATCCCCTGATCAATGATCGCATAAATTCCAGCTATATATTTATTATTTAGCTGCAAGAAATATAATCGAAACTTGTTCCCCTTTGAAAGTCGAGAGGCCAACTCTTTATAATACGTGCCATAGTACGAACGTTTTAACGAGGTTCCTTCCTTCCCCTTCCATCCACTATCTTCAATATCATAGAAATACGGTAAACCTTTTTCAATTTCATCCGATTTTCTCATTTCAACAAGTGTAACGGTTCCTTTTGATTCCAACCGTCGACATTTTCTTTTCAGTCTCTTGAGATCTTTTCCCTCTATATCATTTTTAATATACTCATCAAATTCTCTCTCACAATCAATAATCAGAGTGTTTAATTCACCTTCATCAATTTTATAGAACTTTCCAGCAATTGATGTAAAAACTTTGACTAATTGTTCATCTTCAGGGATGGAATATACTCTGATAATATCCCATCTCCTCTTTCTTCTTTTGAGATATTCTAAGAATCTTTGAAAAACTACCTCTTGGTTTTCTCCGGGATCGATAAGAAAATAATAGAATCCAATAAGATATTCATCCTTAACCGCTATATCTTTGAATGACAAGAACGAAGGAAATATTTTAGGTTCACAGGTAAACGGAAAAATAGCGACTATCTTTTGATTATTATTCCTTACAACAAAGATGTTAATTTTAATATTCGTAAAATTCCTGAGAATTATTTCGAAATAGATCATAAATACTTCAAATGAGAAAAAGAGAGGGATTCCTTTTTTCAGAGTAACCAACCGTTCCCAATCCTTTTGTATTTCTTTGAGTCCTTGCACTGTTTCAATTGTTTCAACGGTATAATCAGGAGTAGTCATTGTCACCATCATTCAATGCACCTCCGTGCTAGTACCATATCTTCTTCCGATCGAGATATTACTATCATTATTTGTAATTTCCCACAGACTTGTTGGCATCTCATCTTTTTCTTCCAATTACCATCAATGGTAATCGCATCATCACAGTCGTTAGCAAATTGATATCTAAAACCAATTTTTTTTACCTGCGCTCTTCGTCCTTTTAATATGATATTCTGCTATAAAGATTATGGTATTATCTTTTAACATATCAAATTTTCAAATTTTATTGGTTTTTTTCAGAATAAACGCTTCCATGAATTAATGAAGTGTCATAGTAGTTGATGGAAATATTCTTTGCAGAATAATTTTAAATCTTTATATTTATTCATATTTTGAGATCAGATTATTTATTGGCGGTAATTATTAACTAGATGTCTACTCAGAGGGGTTCAGTCGAGTTTTAGTTTTATAGATGATTCCTTGTAAAAGATTGAAATATAACATTACCATTATTTTTTTATTCTACAGATTAATAACAGTATTATAATTTTAATATGTTACCATATAGAAAAGTTTAAAAAAGGATAAATATGATAGGAGAACAATTATACAGGAGAATTTTTATTTTTTAAATGATACAAATAATACGCAATTTTAAGGCTTTTAGAATAACCTTTTTCATATGAGTAGCCAGGGACCACTTCGCCTCCAAATGATAATTTGAATGAATTTATCCCTTTTTTTATTGGATCCTTCTCTGCTTTATCTTTTGGAAACAATCCTCCAAAGTCAAATTCTTTTATACCCTTTTCCTTTGCATATTTAATTGCTTCCCACAAGATTAGACGATTAGCACACCCTACTAATCTACTCCTCTCTTTTTCGTTCTCAAGTCTTTTAGAGCCAGTAACCCAGTCCTCGATATTAGAATCATCTTCAAGAAAAAAATGTCCAGCTAATATTTCACCATGATATTCGGCTACAAATAATGTTCCATTTTTTTTTATCGTGTTTAGAGGCACGATTCCAACTCCAAAAACTTCAAAAAAAGATTTTAACCCTTTTTTTTGTAAAAAATTTTTATATATTTGGAAAAAATATTCGTATTCATAATTTATTCGGATTTTAATATCTTCTCTTTCTGCTTCTTTGATAATCCTTGTAGAGTTTCTATTCATTTTTTGCCAAATTGTATCTAAATTTTTAGTTAAATCAATAATTGATGTTAGTTTATTATAGCGGATAAATCCTTTAGCTTCAACTTTGTTTTTACAATAGGGAAAGATTAAGAAATCGCATCCCTCGACGTCAAAAGGATTTTTTGAAAAATGCACTTCCTTTACATTGAACATGAACATTTTTTTATCAATCACTTGCATAATCTCATTCTACTAAGCTTTTACATTTTATTAATCTATTCTAACCAATTTTCCTTCCTCTACAATCAAACCCAATTCGTATTATAGAATTAATAGTATATTATAATATCGACAAATTTATGATTTTCATTTGCGGGTCCTGCGCTACCAGATCAGACCGCGCAGTATTTCCAGCCGCAACTATAAATCATCAGGATGTTACTATTCAACGAAAATAAATAGGAAAATTAAAAAAGAATGATTGAGATTAATATAATTATAATATAAGTGAGTATTATGAAGATAATGATAGGTGGACCATATGCATATAAAAACCAAAAAATTTCAGGAGGTGTCGAAGCAGTCTTAAATAATTTGAAACACGGCATCAATCAGTATGAGCCAGATATTAATCTGAAAATTGTTAGTGGGAGCAACAAAGCTCGAGCAAAAATTGAAGTTGATAATGATATTACATATATCCGACACCCAAAAGTAAAATTCGGAAGTATATTTCTTTCATCTTATCCATATAGAGTTAAAAATTTTTTAAAAAAAAGTGATTTTGATGTACTTAATTATCATTCTATGGACTTTTCATATTATGGATATAAAATAAGAGATAAATTACTCCTTACATTACATGGTGTGCCTCAAGAAGAAAAAAAATTTTTTCCTAAATATAAACAACCATTTTATCATCTGTTATATGTAAAAAGATTTGAAAAAATACTAAAATATTTAAGATATCTTGTTTCGATTAATCCCTATGGTAAAGAATTTATTAAAAATAAAACAAACGCAATTGTCTTTGATATATGTAATCCCATAACAGACGAATTTTTTGATATTAATAATGAACCTCAGGAAAATAGAATTTTGTATGTAGGCGTCATATCAAGAATGAAAAATCTCTTAACATTAATTAAAGCGCTTAATTTAGTAAAAAGTGAAAATAAAGATTTTAAGTTAATAGTGGCAGGACGGATTGGAGATAAAGATTATTTTAATCAAATAACAGCGTATGTCAATAAATACAGCCTTACGAATAATATCGAGTATTTAGGAATAATAGCTGGCAAACAAAAATTAGAAGAATTTTCTAAAATGAGTTTTTTAATTTTACCCTCTCTTAATGAAAATGCTCCAATGGTTATTCCTGAGGCTTTTGCTGCGGGAAGGCCCGTGATTGCGTCGAACGTCGGTGGGATTCCTTACATGGTCAATGATGAAAAAAACGGCCTTCTTATAGAGCCTAAAAATGAGAAAGACATCGCTGACAAAATAATATATTTTCTAAAAAATCCCGATATAAAAAAATCTATGGGTAGTAACGGAAAAAAATATGCTCAAACCTATCATTCACTGAAAACGGTCGTTAAAAAATATAAAAATGCATATGAAGAAATAATGACAACATCGTAATCGAGATAAATATGAATATTGCCACATTATACAAGGACCGTTATTAAAAAAAAAAGAAGATATGAAATTTCATTTATTATTATGATGAAAAGTATAATTAAATGCAAAGCAGAAGCATAGATGGAATTAATATTATACCTATTTATAATGAAATACATCAAAAACTGAAGATTTCCCAAATATTTTTATAGAAGCTTGGTCATCTTCCATTCCGGTCATATGTTTGAATGTTGATCCCGATGGAATTATTGCAAAATATAAATTAGGTTTTCACTCAAAAAACTTTAACAAAATGTTAGATGATATTAAAACATTCTTAAATGATAAAAATTACTTAAGATGATGGAAAAAAAATAGAAGGAAATATGTTGAAGAAAATCACAACGTTAGGAAGATTGCTAATCAAAATGAAAATTTGATAGAAAATCTAGTAAATAATCACCGAGGAAAATTTATGACGATTACTAAACATTTGGTAGTATATTAGACTGGTGAATATGGCGTATAAAGTAACTATTAATAATGTAATTTCAAAAATTAGAGGGACTAATTTCGAAAATAAATATCTTGAAATTAAAAGAATATATAGTAGGGATGACCTAATAGAATTTAAAAAAATTCATCTAAAAAAATTGCTTCTTCATGCTTCTAAACACGTGCCTTATTATCATCGATTACTTAAAAATGCTGGCGTTGTAAATGGTAAAACTGTTGAAATCTCAAAGTTTGATAAAATACCAATACTAACAAAAGAAATGTTACGAAGTGAAGAATTAATTTCTGACGATTATGTAACAAGAAAATGGTATTATAATTTTTCAGGCGGTTCAACTGGAGAGCCTACAAGATTTATACAAGATCTAGATTATGATAATTGGTTTAATGCCACGAGTAAATTTTATTATAAAGACATACTTGGTATTGATGAAATAAATGTTAAAAAGATTGAACTCTGGGGATCAACAAGAGATTTCTTTAAAGGCTCTATAGGATTAAAAGCTAAAATTGGTACATGGTTAACCAATACCGTATTGCTAAATAGTTTTAGAATGACTGAAGTAGATATGCAGGGGTATGTTAAAACTATAAACTTGTATAAACCAGATTTAATTAGAGGATATGCCGGCTCCCTTTTTGAATTATGTCGGTTTGCCGAAGCGAGAAATATTAAAATTTATACACCAAAAATACTAGTTAGCTCAGCAGAAACATTAAATAATGAAATGAGGGAAAAAATTGAATCTGTATTTGGAACTAAATTATATGATTTTTATGGTTCTAGGGAAACTGCTTCTCTTGCAGGAGAATGTAGATATGGTCTAATGCATATATTTGAGTTTAACAATTATATGGAAATATTGGATGATGACAATCAACCTGTTAAAGGAGGTCAAGAGGGCAGAATAATCGTTACTAATCTTCATAATTATTCTATGCCGTTCATAAGGTATGAAATTGGTGATATGGCTGTGCTCGGACATGATAAATGTAAATGTGGAAACATATTGCCAACCTTAGAAAGAATTTATGGGAGAATTGAAGAACAGTTTATTAGAAAGGATGGGGGCATTGTTATTGGATATTATTTTGTTCATCTCATGGGAGTTGTTCTTAACAAAGGCTATATAAAAAAATTTCAAGTAATTCAGGAGGACTATGATAAAATACGGATTTTAGTAATCCCTAATAAAACTTTACCCGATGCTGAAAAAAAAGACATAGAAGATAGGATAAAATTGCAAATGGGATCAGATTGTAAAATTATCTGGGATTTCGTTGATGATATACCAAAAACTAGAAGTGGGAAGTATTTGTATACAATATCATTATTAGATTCGACAAGATGAACGCAATTTAATGTTATTGTAATACGTAAAATACAAAAATTATGGCATGATATGTAACATCGTATTTCAATAAATCATCCTTGACATTCCTGACAAAATAATAGAAGAGATTAATAGTCTGAATGATTAATGAGGCGACCATGAATTTCATTAAATCAGACATAATTGAAAAAGTAATGGCAATTATTGCTTTTTCCTTTATTATTCTTTCATTAATAATAATTGTATACACTCAACCAGCTTTGTTCTACGAGATTTCGATTTATAACGCTTATCCATGGTATTTCTGGTTTTTTATGTTAGCCGCAATATTTATGGGCCAACTGATTGTTTTTAAGAGTGTTTTTTACGGATCATCAGAAAAAAAGTATAAAGGGTGGCTACTCGGTTTAATAGCAATTTTGATTCCCATTATTATTTTACTCTTTCTACCTATCATTAGAGGTTACCCAACATATGGTACGGGCGATCATCTTACTCATATAGGAATAGTAAAAGATATATTACAATCTGGTACCATTGAACAAGATAACTTCTACCCAAATGTGCATATTTTAACAGCGAGTTCAATTTTGGTTACCGGTGCGGATGTAATAAGTATTGTAAATTTTATTTCTTATTTCTTTTTTTTTCTTTCACTTATTTCAATGTACCTCCTTATTAGAATAATTTTCAACAAAAAGAATGAAATGAAGTTGGCTTTGATATTGGCTAGCACATTCTTGTTTTTTGGAAGTTATTGCGTGTATCTAGCACCATATAATCAATCCTTTCTCCTTGTGCCAATCATATTATATCTTTATTTTAAAAGAGGGGACCAACTAAATAACATAAATTTCTCGCTTTTGTTTATTATTATTGTTATAGGTTTTACATGTTATCATCCGTTAAATTTATTATTGTTAATTCTCGTTTTTTTAATTCTGGCAATTAGTTGTTATTTTTCCCCAAAAATTCACGATGTAAACATAATTGAAGCACCTGAAAGACTTCTTAAAGAAAAAGCGTTTAATGTTGTTTTATTTTCAATTTTAGTCTTCTACGTATGGTATTTTTCCTTTTCTGGTATCACTAAAAGTTTTTATCAGGTATTTTCATCTATTTTCTATGCGACAGGTGGATCTTTTTTTCAATCCCAAGTCACTGCATTCGTCTCCTATTCACCTAAACTCTTTGATACTTTAAAAATAATAGTCTACACCTATGGATCGTCACTCATAGTTGGTCTTTTATCTATTTTTTCTTTGATGTATACTTTTATGAAGTGGCGGAGAAATAAACAGAGTTTTAAGCTAAGATTTTGTTTTGTATTTTCTGGAATTACCTTTTTGGTTTTTAGTGTTTTAGTAGCTGGTGCGTTTTTTTCAAATTTTATTGTGGGTTGGGGTCGTTTTATGGGTTGGATAAAGATTTTTTCTATTATTTTAATCACCTTAGCTTTTTATTCCCTTATTTCTAATTATAAAAATATGAGTATCTCTATAAAGTCGATTAGAAAATCAGTCACAATCGTTACTATATGTATTTTTCTTTTATCATTAACATTTTTGTCTACATTTACTTTTTATTATTCTCCGTTAAATGGCGATGTAAATTTGCAGGTTACTAAAATGGATTGGGAGGGTGTAGAATGGATGATGGAACATGGAAACAAACAGATGATAATAGATGAACAAGGGATTTATCAATGGAGATTCTCAAGTGCAATCTATGGACAAAATGAATATAACTTAATAAAACCAATAGGTTATTCTAATCCACCCGATCATTTTGGTTATGACAATAAGACTTCCTTAGGAAAATATTATAACCAAAATAGGTATCTGATACTCACTCGTTTGGCAAAAATTCTTTATCCTGAATCCTATCCTAGTTATAAAGAACTATGGCGATTTACCCCCGAGGATTTTAATCAATTGCAACACGATAACACTGTGTATAGAGTTTTTAATAACGGCGGTTTTGAGGCATATTTTATAAGACCCAATACGATTTAACAGGAAAATCACTATGAAAAAGGTATTAATAATCTCATATTATTATCTTGAGCAAGAAGCCATTGGTTCTATCCGTATTCGTGGATTGGCTAAGTTTCTACCAGAATTTGGTTGGGAACCAGTAATATTAACGGTTAAAGTTCCAGGAAAATCTGAACCCAGATTTAATGTCGTTGAAACGTTCTATCAAGATAAACAAAAAAAATTGAAGGAAAATCTGGGTTTCAAGGCAGATGAAGCAGTAAAAGATCAGCTGGGACTACCAGTATATAAAAATAAAAAGCTATTGATAGATTATGTTTTTTATACTTGGCAAGAAATTTTTTGTTATCCGGATTTGGAAAAGAGTTGGTATAAGTTTGCAGTTGATGCGGGGGAAACATTATTAGAAAACGATAGTTTTGACGCGATGATAAGTTCATCTTCTCCTGTCACTTCTCATCTTATCGCTAAAACTCTAAAAAACAAATATGGACTCCCGTGGGTCGCAGATTTTAGAGATTTATGGACACAAAATCATTATTATTCTCACACTAAAATGAGGACTCTCATTGAACGAAAATTGGAGATTAAAACGTTAGCCATGGCGGATGCCTTAGTGACAATTTCACCATATTTAGCAGAGAAGTTAAAAAAATTACATAACAAAAGAATCTATAGCATTACAAATGGTTTTAGTGAGGAGGAAACTGATAAGTATGAAGACAAATTAACAGATAAATTTACAATAACTTACACAGGGATACTATATCTAGCAAAAAGAGATCCAATAAAACTTTTTCAAGCTGTAAATGAATTAATTTCGAATAAGATCGTCGATGCTAATGACATTGAGATTAGATTTTATGGTCCAAAAGAAAGTTGGTTGGAAGAAGAAATTAAATCTATAAATATAAAAAAAATTGCGAAATTGTATGGCTTAGTTGATCGAATGACGGCTTTGAAAAAACAAAGAGAATCTCAACTATTGCTTCTTTTATTATGGGACCATCCAGAAGAAAAAAATGTTGCCACAGGAAAGTTATTTGATTATTTAGGGAGTAAAAGACCTATCCTAGCCATCGGTGGATCTAAAGGATTTGTTAAGGAAATACTTGATGAAACAAATGCAGGCATATTTGCAATTTCTATAGATGAAATTAAAAATTTTTTAGTGAATTCATATCAGGAATGGAAGAGAAACGGCATTGTCTCATATAGTGGGAAGATGTCTAATATCAACAGATATAGTCATAGGGAGATGACTAAAAAATTTTCAGAAGTGCTTGAACGTATCATAAAATAATCTTATACTTGATGATGTTTTCTCATCTGGAAATTAATGATAACCGGATAGGACCTCTTTCAAGTGGCATGAGGAAAATGAAGAAGGAACGCTCGTCGATCTTCAATCCTTCGCTTTTGTTCAAAGAGTCATAACCGCTTCAGTAAAGTTTATCTTGGATAAGAAGGGTATTGCTCGGACGTTGGAGATGAGTGAGTATCTGGTTCGGGAAAATCTTGAGATTGTAGATAAGTGGCGGCAGGGAGGTGAAGTGAATGCTTAATAGGGAGAAGAACAATATCGAGATGTATAATATCGGTAAACAGATTGGTTGGTTTGGTTGTATCACCTCAGCCAGTTGGCTGATTAGTAATATCAGAAGAAGGTGATATGTAATTGCTATTAAACACAAGATAGTCGAACCTTTCTGGTGAGAGATGGAATTTTTTTTTAAAGAATGATGTTGAAGGATTGCAGTGTATTGCTTGTGAATGTAACCTTCCCGTTCTGTACCGCATTCATCCGCGGGTCGTGAAACGAATAAAAAAATTTAATATCCAAATTCCTAAGGAAATCCAACTTATTGAGCTGGTAGGTTTTCTTGATTTCCTGCTGTTAGAAGCAAATGCATCATTAGTGGCGACAGATTCAGGAGGTGTTCAAGAAGAGGCCTGCATCTTAAAAGTACCTTGCATATCCTTACGAGAGAATACCGAACGACCAGAAACGGTTGATGTCGGTTCAAATATCCTGGTGGGAATCAGCCCAGAAAAGATATTAAAAGGTACTCGGATAATGCTCAACAAATCCCGTCAATGGATTGTCCCTTTTGGTGATGGAGCCGCAGGGAAGAAAATCGTTGAAATAATTGAGAAGGAATGACGATGAAAGTATGTGTCCTTGGTCTCGGATATATTGGATTGCCAACAGCATTGTTACTTGCTCAGAAACACCAGGTTGTTGGTGTAGATATCAATCAAAAAATTGTTACGACATTAAATAATGAAAAACTCCCTTTTGAGGAGCCTGGGTTAGAAGAATTAATGAACAGTGTCAAAGGACATTTTACTGCCTCAAGAACAGTGGTGCCAGCAGATGTTTTTTTAATCGCGGTTCCAACTCCCCTTGAAGGATCGATGAAGATCGCGGGTTTAACCTACGTTCGATCTGCCGCGGAGATGATTGCTCCTCATTTACAAAACGAGAACTTGGTGATTCTTGAATCGACGGTGCCTCCTGGAACTAGCGAACGGCTTGTTCTTCCTATCCTCAAGCGGAAAGGAGTGAAAAAGTTATATTTCTCTCATTGTCCTGAGAGGGCGATCCCTGGGAAAACCATCTTCGAGATGGTTCATAACGATCGGATTATCGGCGGGATAGACAAAACCTCGTCTGAACGAACGAAGGAACTCTATGCTTCCTTTGTGAAGGGAAATTTTAACGTGACCGATGTTCATACAGCAGAGTTTGTCAAACTCATGGAGAATACGTTTCGAGACGTCAACATAGCCCTTTCCAATGAATTTGCTTTAATGGCAGAGGAAAGCAAAATTAACATCTGGGAAGCAATCGAACTAGCTAACAAGCACCCACGAGTTGATATTTTGAAACCTGGTCCTGGTGTTGGTGGACATTGTATCGCTATTGACCCGTGGTTTTTAACAGAGAATTCTACGAAATTCAGGATTATTCCGATCGCACGGCAGATTAATGATTCGATGCCAAATCATGTGCTGCTCATTGTCAGAAAAATCTTGAAAGGAATGGAAGACGTCACTATCACTGTTTTTGGTGTAGCGTATAAAGGAGATGTTGGGGATGCAAGGGAAACACCTGCTTTAAAATTTATCAAACTTGCAGAAAATGAAGGCTATCAGGTTAAATGTTTTGATCCGTTTGTCAAACAGTTTGAATATCCAGTATTCAGCCTTGAACAATCATTATCAGGAAGTGATTGCATCGTCCTTTTAACGGATCATACCATTTTTACAACGATCGATCCATTTACGATTTCCATGCGACAAAAAAATCTAGTGGATACCAGAAATATCCTGGATCATGCACGTTGGATGGATGCTGGATTTACTGTCAAAATCCTAGGAAACGGGATGTTTTCCAATACAGTTAAGACCGATACTCATGAATAGGAAAACTATTTTTACATCAGCATTCTACACAATTAAAAAAGAATTTGCAGGCACTACGACACGCCAGACTTTATCGCTATACGGTTCGGAAATAATTGCCCTGATCATCGGGATATTGACCGGGGTCATCAATACCCGTACACTTGGTCCAGTAGGGTATGGCATTCTCGCTTTTTTTGGTACCACCACCTCTTTTACCGTGCTATTTTTCCGGTTTGGAACCTTCAGTGCTACTGGTGTTATGCTGGCGCATTGCAAGGATAAGATTCGAACCAGAGAATTGATAGGGGCTTCTGTTGTCATCGCATTTATTATCGGGATATTCTATAGCTGTTTCATATTTTTCATCAGTTTTTTCATTGACGGTTGGTTCAAGGTCGAGATCGGCTGGATCCTCCGCTGGGCATCGCTGATGCTGATAGCACTCCCGATGACGTTACTCATAACCCAGATCGGCAAGGGTGCCAATGCGATACATCGTCTCTCAGCATTCAACATCCTCCGACCAGCTCTTTATCTGGGCGGCGCTCTGCTGATGTTGTTTGCTATAAAAATCGAACCAGTCCATCTGATACTTCTGAATCTTTTTACCATAGTTATCACAATTACAATAGTTATCCATACATTTCATCCCCTCTTTTCGCACCTTCGTGAGATAATAAGGGCCATCCTTGAAAAAACCAAAGAGTATGGTTTTCATCTTTATATCGGGCAGATTTCAGACCAAAGCGCCAACCAGCTGAGCGGGCTGCTTATTCCCTTTTTCATCAATACAACTCAGTTGGGTTTTTTTTCACTGGCTACGATGATGACTGACCCCATGGTAGGTTTATCTCGTTGTCTTGCAACATCGTTGTTTCGGGACTTTGCACAGGCGGATGAAATTCCCAAAAAAGTAATCTATTATAATGTTGCATGGCTTGCAATGTGTGTCATTCTCATCAATATTTTTGGTGGATTCTTAATTGGTTTTTTATTTTCCAAAGATTTTTTACCTGTAGCGCCTATACTTCTGCCGCTGAGCATTGCTGCTTTCTTCCAAGGAATGTATCAACCGTACAATGTTTTTTTAGGTGCTCATATGAGAGGAAAAGAATTAAGGAATAATTCAATAATTGTGGCTGTAATATTTTTCATTGGCAATATCATATTAATTCCCACAATTGGCATTTATGGGGCAGCGATTTCGCTATTATTAGGATATGGAACATCTTATAATATTTATCGATATTATTATAAAAAATATTTAAAATCATAACTCAATCCATCCTTTTCATCGGTTCAGAGTCTAAATTTCAAAGAATTTTAGAATTTGAAACAGATATGTTTTTTAAAATTATTTCCACCTCGGTATTTCCAAAAATGAATCATCGAAGACGAGTATATTTTAGTGGTTATAACTACAATGTTTTAATAGAATTTCCTGTAGAAGCCATGAATGCAAATTGGATAGTGTTTGGTTAATTCATATAGTTAAGTAATGTTGAGATTATCTCGTGTGTTTATATTGAGTATGCCAAGGATTCCTGATATTTATTCACTCAGAGAACCTCACATATAGTTTGATGAGTTTTTCTGACTCATTTTTCCAGTTATATTTTGTTTCTACGGCTTTCCTCCCGTTCTCCCCACACTGACGAGCGAGATCCGGATTATGGTAAATCCTGATAACTGCCTCAGCCATTGCTCTCGCATCACCAGAAAGTACGACAATCCCGCTGTGTGTTTCTTCAACAATCCGTTTTAAGGGAACGCAATCTGTTGTCACTATTGGCTTTTTCATGGCCATATACTGGAATAATTTATGGGGGATAGTGGAATTCGTATGTCCACTGGCATGATGAGGAATCAGGCAGACAGAACTAAGCGCAATATAGGTCGGTACCTGCTGGAAGTCCACCCAGCCGGTGAACTCAACATAGTCCTCTACCTCCAATTCTTTACAGAGGTCTCGCATTGATTGTTCGAATGATGGTGAGCCTTTCCCTCCGACCAGGAGCAGTTTTGCGTGAGGAATTGCTTCGACAATAGCAGACATTGCCTTGATGGCAGTATCGATACCCCTGTGGGGACCAAAGCCACCAATATATGAGACAACAAAATTATTTTGCCATTTAAAGAGGAGATTATTTTGTATTGAAATTGCATCATAGTGTTCCAGGTCTTCAGTATTCATAATGACCGAAATTTTATTTTTGGGAATACCATACTCTTGCGAATAGAATTCTTTTCCCTCGTCTATCACTGTGATGATGTGATCTATTTGGAGAAGAATAGATTTTGCCATACGGTTAAATCTTGATGGAGATAAAAGGGATCCAGAAATTTTTGTATACAAAGAACGATAACCCTTCCTCCCTTCTTTTAACGCTTCTGGAAAATTTTCATGAAGATCGGCAATTATTGAAATACCACATTTTTTTGCAACAATTTGAGCCGTTTTAACCATCGGAAGGTCATGGACATGAATGACATCAATTTTATAGTGTTTCATGATGTCCTCTAAAACAGCCTTCCAGAAAGAATCAACAAAAAATAAACTGAATGGAATAAAACGGTGTAACCGAGACAAGATATTTTTTGGAGGAAGGATACGAATAACCTGAATACCACGAACATCTTCGACAAGTAATCCGCCCTCTCGCCCTAAAGAAAGAAGAATTATTTTATGACCTGCATTAAGTAAAGCTCTAGCTTCCTTTTCAACTCGTATATCCGGTGGAAAATAACGATCTTCTAGTACCATGCATATATTCATGAAAGGTCACCAATGATTTCTTTAATTCTTATAAATCTTTTCAGTGATACCAATACCATTATCTTTCATCTCTATAAGATTCTTTTATGAACAATTTGAAATGACAGAAAGATACTCCTTTCTTGATCTTTTTCCTCTCCGAAGGTAAGTAAAACCTTGACGATTCCCATGGTGCATTGATTATGTTTATACTCTTTTATTCTTGAGGCAGATGGTGAAAACAAAGAACCATACTTAAGAATTTTTTCACAATCACAACCTACTAGTATATTCCAACCAGCTTCTATGGTTTCAACCCCTTCTGGGATGAAAGATAACCCATTGATTCTACCAAGGAAATCTGTGGTGCTAACCTGTCATAAAGTCCAAATTCTATGTGGCAAACAATGATAACGTCCATGAATCCCCCTCATTATATTCGATAAATAAGTCCATTCTTTACTGCTTCTTTTCCAAACATCGTATAGAGGCTTTTGGGACAATAGGAATGCTGGTTCATATCATAATGAACATAAGGTTTACTTTCAATTCCGCAATTAAAGTAAAATTGAGACCCTATTTAAAATATAGTATCAGTAGTTATCAAATTCCCTGTTTTAATACTGACTCTCAGTAACAGTAAAAGTTAATTCCCATCCCTTCATTTTTGGTAGGAACAAACAACTCTACCGAAAGAGGGATGGGAATGAAAAAGG
>Ga0315280_10003070_pt1 | contig 26050 bp, 16 predicted proteins | sample YL17G06_40_MG_FD_203697 | JGI IMG/M metagenome (GOLD analysis project Ga0315280, IMG submission 203697) | Sediment microbial communities from Yellowstone Lake, YNP, Wyoming, USA - YL17G06_40 | ecosystem: Environmental > Aquatic > Freshwater > Lake > Sediment | place: USA: Wyoming | collected...
GCGTGACGTTGCTGGCGAGGAACAGCGCGCTGGCGTCGGCGCGGATGTCCTGCGTGAGGACGTAGGTCTTGCCCGCCTGGTCGCAACGGCCGGCGGCGCTCGTCTCGATGCACCCCGCCGGCGCCGGCTTGGGCTCGACCGGTTTGAACTCCGCCCGCAGGGGCGCCGCCAGGGCCGACAACACGGCGAGGAGCGCTGACGCTAGTCGGTACACGCGAGGACTCCGGGTCGCGCCTATCCTGGCGACAAGCATAGGCATCCGCCCGCCGCCGTCAAGCGCCGGGTGCTGCGGCTCGCCATTCAGACGGTGGCCATGCCACAAACGCATGAGCACGCCGCCGCGCGTTTTCGCTCGGAAAAAAGTGGTTGACGGCGGCCCTGGTGACCGGTACAGTTATCCTGTGTATTTCCGCGCGATGCGGGAATGCCCGTGGTGGCGGAGCCTTTATGGCTGACGTAGCCCTCGAAAACGTGTCGAAGGAGTTTCCGGGCGGCGTGCAGGCCGTTCGGGACTTCACCCTTCGCATCGAGAACAAGGAATTCATCGTCCTGGTGGGCCCGTCGGGGTGCGGCAAGTCCACGACCCTCCGGATGGTGGCCGGCCTCGAGGAGGTCACCGCCGGCACGATCCGCATCGGGGCCCGCGTGGTCAACGACGTGCCGCCCAAAGACCGCGACATTGCGATGGTGTTTCAGAACTACGCCCTGTATCCGCACATGACGGTCTACAAGAACATGGCGTTCGGTCTGAAACTGAGGCGCTACCCGAAAGACGAGATCGACAAGCGCGTCCGCGAGGCGGCCCGCATCCTGGGGATCGAGACCCTCTTGGACCGCAAGCCCAAGGCCCTCTCGGGCGGGCAGAGGCAGCGCGTGGCGGTGGGCCGGGCCATTGTCCGGCAGCCGCAGGCGTTCCTCTTCGACGAGCCGCTCTCGAACCTCGATGCGAAACTGCGCGTCGAGATGCGCGCGGAACTCAAGGCCCTGCACCGCCGCCTCCAGACCACGGTCATCTACGTGACGCACGACCAGGCCGAGGCGATGACCCTCGGGGACCGCGTCGTCGTCATGAACGAGGGGCTGATCCAGCAGGTGGCGGCGCCGCTGCTGGTTTACGATTATCCCGTCAACCGCTTCGTGGCGGGGTTCCTGGGGACGCCGGCGATGAACTTCGTCGCCGGGCGGCTGGTCGGGTCCGACGGCGGCCTGTTCTTCGAGGTCCTCGGGCCGAAAGGCGGCGAGCCGGTTCGGATTCGCCTGCCGGCCGAAACCGCCGCCCGCGTCGCCGGTTATGCCGGCGAGGACAGGACCGCGACCCTGGGCGTGCGGCCGGAAGACATCGGGTACACCGGCGCGGGGAAGTTCGCCGGCACCGGGAACGTGCTGCCGGCCACCGTTCGCGTCGTGGAGCCGCTCGGCGACGAGCAGATCGTCCACCTGAACGGTCCCGGCGACGTGTTGCTGGTCTGCAAACTGGATTCCCATGTGAAGGTCGGCGTGGACCAGCGGATGGACGCGCACCTGGACATGGAGCGGATCCACCTGTTTGACGACCAGACGGGCTGCAACATCAGTTTGGAGCCTGAGCATGTAGCACACGCCAGTTAACGGCGGCGAGGTGCGGCTGCCGCCCCCCTTCTGCGGGGCGGCTGAAGTGGGGTCGGGTTGGGGTCCCACTTTTTTGTTTCCTGGGACCGCAGGGGCGGGGGGTTGGTGAAAGGACTGCGAGCGGAGTCGAGACGCACATGAACGGACCGGATCTGGTGCGGATCGTTGATGCGATCCGCCGCGAAAAAAACATCGACGCCGAGGTCATTTTCCAGGGCATCGAAGCGGCGCTGTCTTCGGCCGCCAAGAAGCACTTCGGCGCCGCCGAGGAGGTGCTCGTCCGCATCGACCGGACCTCGGGCGACATCTCGGCGACCCTCACGGGGCGGCCCATCGACCCGGCGCTGCTGGGCCGCATCGCCGCCCAGACCGCCAAGCAGGTCATCATCCAGAAGATCCGCGAGGCGGAGCGCGCGAGCCTCATGGAGGATTACGCCGACCAGATCGCGACGATCGTCTCGGGCCAGGTCACGCGGATCGAGCATGGCAACGCCGTCGTCAGCCTGGGCCGCGGCGAGGGGTTCCTGCCGCGCAGCGAACAGATTCCTGGCGAAACGCTCCACGTGGGCGACCGGCTCCGGGCCCTCATCCTGGAGGTCCGCGAGGCGGGCGCCAACGTCAAGATCGTCCTGTCGCGGACGCACCAGGATCTCATTACGCGGCTGTTCGAGATCGAGGTGCCCGAGGTGGCCGAGCAGACCATCGTCATCGAGGCCATCGCGCGCGAGCCCGGGCACCGGACCAAGGTGGCCGTCTCGAGCGTCGACAGCCGCGTCGACGCGATGGGGGCGTGCGTGGGCATCCGCGGCAGCCGCATCAAGAATATCGTCGCGGAGGTCGCCAACGAGAAGATCGACGTCGTACGATTCAACAAGTCGCCGCAGATCTTCATTGCCGAGGCCCTGAAGCCCGCCGAGGTCAAAGAGGTACTCCTGAACCGCGAGATCAACCGGGCGACCGTCCTGGTGACGGAGGACCAACTGAGTCTGGCCATCGGCAAGAAGGGCCAGAACGTCCGCCTGGCGTCGCGCCTGACGGGCTGGAACATCGACATCCTGACGCCCACCGAGTACGAGCAGCAGCGGACGCGGGCGGTGGAGCAGTTGTCGACCCTGGAGTCGGTCGGGCCGGACCTCGCCAACGACCTCGTTGCCGCCGGGTACATCAGCCTGGCCGACGTGGCCGAAGTCGATCCGGAGACGCTGGCGCGGATCTCGGGAGTCTCGGTCGATCAGGCACGCCAGATCATCGTGCAGGTGGGGGCCCTGGTGGCTGAATCGGAGGCGACGGCCCAGCGGGAAGCGGCTGCGGCGAAGGAGGCCGAGGCCGCAGGTGCCGCTGAGGCGGCCCAGCCCGCGAGTACGGGCGAAGCGGCCCCGGCGGCTGCGGCGAAGGAGGCCGAGGCCGCAGGTGCCGCCGAGGCGGCCCAGCCCCCGAGTACGGGCGAGGAGGCCCCGGCGGCTGCGGCGAAGGAGGCCGAGGCCGCAGGTGCCGCTGAGGCGGCCCCGGCGGCGGATGCCGGTGAGGCGTCCCCCGCCGCCCCGGAGGCGCCGCCTCCGGCCGACGAAGACGTTAAGGCGTCTCCCGATGCCGACGGCTCGGCCGGCGGCAAGCCGGACGAAGGGGCGTCGCAAACATAATATGGTGTTAAAGCGCCACCCAAGCCTCTGCGCGGTGGGTCTCCTGGCCTGCCGTGCGAAGTGGCGTTGAAGCATTGGCAGTCACAGGGAGGAAGGCCGTGCCGGTACGGATTTACGAACTCGCGCGAGAGTTCGGTTTACCGAACAAAGATGTTGTTGAGGCCTGTCGCAAGGCAGGCCTGGATGTCAAATCGCATTCCAGCACCATCGAGGAATACGAGGCGGACATGATTCGCCGGCAACTGTCGCATGTGGCCGGCGAGGACGTCGAGATCGAAGAAGAGGAATCGCCGGCGAAGCCTGCCCATGCGGCGCCGCCTGCGCCGCCGCCCGTTCCCCAGATCAGCCCCGAGGAGCAACTGGCCCGGGCGCGCCGCATGCAGGTGGCGCTGCCGACCCGCGGGCCGATCAAGCCGAAGGCGGAGGGCGTGAAGTTGTCGCCGCCGCGCCGGCCGCCGGCCCGCCCGCCGACGCCGATACCTGCCGAGGCCGCTTCCGAGGCGCAGGCCCCGGTGGTCGCGGCGCCTGAAGCGCCGGCGGCGCCTGGGGCTCCGGTGGGTGCCGTGGCTGAGGCTGCCGCGGTGCCCCAAGCCGCTGCGGCCCCGCCGGCCCCCGCGGTTAAAGAGAAGCCAGCCGCCACGGTCGAGGCAGCCGCGTCGGCGCCGGTGGCCCCCGCCGAGATGAAGGCCGCGGAGCCTTTGCCTGAACAGCGCGAGCGGCTCCGGCCGGTCCGTCGGCCCCCGGGACCCAAACTCGCCCCGAAACCCAGGCGGCCAGGCCCCAAGTTGGCGCCCAAGCCGATGCGCCATCCCCAGGCCGTCAGAGAAGAAGCGCCGGCTCTGGAGCCCCATCCGCAAGCCACGGGGGCCGGCGTCCTGAAGAAGAAGAGGGAACCGCCCGCTCGGCCGGGCAGGCCGGGGGCCAAGCCCGTTGCGCCGGCCCCGGGCGCCGGGCCGCTGCCGGCCGCCGAAGAGGAGGCCGCCGGCAAGGGCCGCCGCCGCAGAGGCGGACGCAGGGCCACGGAGGAGGAGGCCGAGGGCGTCCGCCGGGCCCAGGCATTCCGGCGCCGCGAGCGCATTCGGAAACGCGAAGACGCCGAGGAAGTCCCGCCAGGCGGCGAGTTGCAGATGGGCAGCACGGTCAGCGCCGAGCGGGCCCGCCTGAGCCGGACTGGCCGGCCCATCGCCACGCGCCCGGCGCGACCCGCCCCCCGCCCGGTGGTCATCCCCGAAGGGCCGAAAAAGGCCGTCGTCGAGATGCCGATCACCGTCAAGACCCTCTCGGCCGCCCTCGGCATCAAGTCGAGCGAGATCATCCAGGAGTTGATGGGCAAGAACGTCATGGCCACCATCAACGACACGCTCACGGAAGAGCAGGCCATAGAAATCGCCCTGGAGCGCGAGGTGGAACTGGCCGTTGAACGCGAGAAGGCGATCGAGGACGTCCTGAAGGAAATCGAGGAGCAGCCGGACCCGCCGGAGTCGCTCCTGGCGCGCACGCCCATCGTCACGTTCCTGGGCCACGTGGACCACGGCAAGACGACGCTGATGGACTTTATCCGCCAGACGCACGTGGCGGCGGGCGAGGCGGGCGGCATCACGCAGAGGATCGGCGCCTACCGCGTCCCCATCGGCGAGCGGTGGCTGACGTTCCTCGACACGCCCGGCCATGCGGCCTTCACGGCGATGCGGGCCCGCGGCGCCAAGGTGACCGACGTGGCGGTCCTTGTGGTGGCGGCCGACGACGGCGTCATGCCCCAGACCGAGGAAGCCATCAACCATGCGAAGGCGGCCGAAGTGCCGGTCGTCGTGGCGATCAACAAGTGCGATCTGCCCCAGGCCAACCCGCAGCGCGTCAAGCAGCAGTTGACGCAGTTCGGCCTCGTGGCGGAGGAGTGGGGCGGACACACCATCTGCGTCGAGACCAGCGCCGTCACAGGCAAGGGCGTCGACAAACTCCTGGAGTCGCTGCTTCTTGAGGCCGAGATGCGTGAACTGAAGGCGAACCCCGGCCGCCCGGCCGTCGGCACGGTCATCGAGGCGCAGTTGAGCGAGGGCTTCGGCCCGCTTGCCACCCTCCTGGTGCAGAAAGGCACGCTCCGCACAGGCAACGTCGTCCTGGCAGGGACGGCCTATGGCAAGGTGCGGGCCCTGACCGATGAGCACGGCCGCCGCATGAAGGAGGCGGGCCCCACCGTCCCTGTGCGCGTGGCGGGCCTTTCGGATGTGCCCGAGGCCGGCGACCGCTTCTACGTCCTCTCGGGCCTCTCGATGGCCAAGCAGATGGCCGGAGAGCGCCAGCGCCGACTCCGGGAACGCGAACTGGTCGAGCAGCGCCGGCCGCGGTCCCTTGAGGCGGTCTTCGAGCAGATGACGGCCGCCGAGGTCAAGGAATTGCCCCTGATCATCAAGGCCGACGTTCAGGGCTCCGTCGAGGCTCTCAAGGAGAACATCGAGAAGATCGAGCATCCGGAGGTCCGCGTCCGGGTGATTCACGCGGCCGCCGGCAGCGTCACCGAGAGCGACGTCCTGCTGGCCGACGCCTCCAACGCCGTCATCATCGGGTTCAACGCGGTGCCCGACCTCGAGGCGCGCCTCCTGGCCGAGCGGCGCGGCGTCGAGATCCGGCAGTACAGCGTCATCTACAACGTGATCGACGACGTGCGCAAGGCCCTCGAGGGGCTCCTGAAGCCCCGGCAAGAGGAGCATGTGCTGGGCGAGGGCAACGTCGTGGCTCTCTTTAAGATCAGCCACATCGGCACCGTGGCAGGCTGCATGGTCGCACATGGCGTCATCAACCGCAGCGCCCGCGTTCGCCTCATCCGCGACGGCGCGGTGGTGCACACCGGCGCGATCCAGTCGCTGAAGCGAGTCAAGGACGACGTCCGCGAGGTGCGGGCCGGGCAGGACTGCGGCATCCACATCGCCGGCTACGACGACGTCAAGATCGGCGACCGGATCGAGGCGTTCGAGGTGGTGTCGGTCCAGCGCACGTTGTAGGTTGGGAACTCAGATAGCCGGGTGGCATGCCACCCGCCGAACACCGGCGAGACGGCGATGGTTGTAGGCGTCCTCCAGATGCGGCTGCTCGTGCGAGAGGCCCAGAGCCTCAAGGACAAGCGCCGCGTCATCAAGAGTCTTCGCGAGCGGCTGCGGCACGAGTTCAACGTCTCGGCCAGCGAGGTCGAGGCGCTGGACTGCGTGCAGACGGCCGTCCTGGGCGTCGCGGTCGTCACCAATGACGGGGCTTTTGCCGACGAGGTGCTGGCGAAGGTCGTGGACTTTGCGCGGCGCCATCGGGGGGCCGAACTGGTTCATTACGAGACCGAAATCCTGTAGTGCCCGGGCGATGAAGAACACCGATATCAAGGGCCGGCGCGGCAGGCGCGTGGCCAGCGTCATCCGCCAGATCGTCAGCGAGGCGCTGGTCACCGAACTCAATGATCCGCGGCTGGCGTTCGTCACCGTCACCGGCGTCGACGTGTCGGCCGACATGCGGTTCGCCGACGTTCGCGTCAGCGTCCTGGGCGGCATGAAGCAGCAGGAGGACTGCCTGCGCGGCATCCGGCACGCGCACGGCCGCCTCCAGGAGGAGGTGGCCGAGGCACTGGACATGAAGTTCTGTCCGGTCTTGCGGTTCCACCTCGACCAGTCGGTCAAGCGGAGCATCGCCATCAGCGTGCTCATTGCGAAGGCCCGGGCTGAGGACGAGGCCGCCCGCGCCGAGCGCATCCGCCGGGGCGTCGAGAACCCCGAGGACGCGCCCGAGGTCCCCCCCGAGTCGCCCCCCGTCGCCGACGAGGGCGCCGAGGACCTCGGCGACGACATGGGAGAGGACCTGGAGGATCAGACGGAAGACGAGCCCGAAGGCAGGCCCTAGACGGGCCTGGAGAATCGATGATGACGACTTTTTCGGACAAGGTCAGGCGCCTGGATCGGATTCGGCAGCACCTGAGGCGGCGCTATGGCGAACCGCCGCGCCTGGCGGTCACCCATCCGGTGGAGCATGCCATCCGCGCGATCCTTTCGGAGGAGGCCACCGGCGCCGAGGTCGACGACGCCATTGACCGGCTGCATCGGCACTTCGTCGACCTCAACGACCTGCGCGTGAGCCGCCCGCGCGAGATCCGCGACGTGCTGGGCAGCGAGTTCCCGCGCAGCGGCCATAAGGCCCGCGTCATCCCGCGCCTGCTGGACCAGGTCTTCAAGCATCACAACAGCATGGTATGGGATTTCCTGGAGGGGATGGGAAAGACCGAGGCCCGGGCGTACTTCGAGAAGTTGGAGGAGGTTCGGCCGTTCGTGGCCGCCACGATCGCCCGCGACTGCGTCGGGGCCCACGCCGTGCCGGTCGACAACGACGTCGCCCGGGTGCTGGGGCGGCTCGCCGTCGCGACCCCGGCCACGGAGTCCGAGGCCGGGATGCAGACGATCCTCGAGCGGGCCGTCAAGGCCAACCGCGCGTACGAGGTCCATTGGCTGGTCAAGCGCCTGGCCGAGGACCTGTGCATCGTGGGCACGCCGAAGTGCGTCGAGTGCCCGCTCAGCGCGATGTGCCCGTCGGCGGTGCTGCCGGCGAAGGGCAAGGGCCGCCGCAAGGCCGCCAAGCCCGCGACGAAAGGGTCGCGCCCGCCGAAGGCCGGCGCGAAGAGGCACAAAGCCGCGGCGCGCAAGAACTAGGCGCTGCGCGCGACTCCAGTCGCCGTGCCGGCGACGGCCAAACGGGGGCGACCGCGGCCACAGTTGGGATTCGCCGGCGGGCTTGTCGAAGAGTCGACGGGGCGACCCCGCCCCTTGCCGTGCCGGGAAGGACAGCCTATGACCGAACCGCGCCAAGTCCTCAAACTCGGCCTCCCCAAAGGAAGCCTGGAGAAGGCCACGCTGGACCTGATGTCGCGGGCCGGCTACGAGGTCCAGGTCTCCGAGCGGTCCTATGTCCCGCGGACCGACGACCCCGAGATCGAGGTCGTCATGCTTCGCGCCCAGGAGATGAGCCGCTACGTCCAACTTGGGGCCCTGGACGCCGGCCTGACGGGCAAGGACTGGATTGCCGAGAATGCCTCGAAGGTCCACGTGGTGTCGGACCTCGTCTACGCCAAGTCGAGCCTGGCCAAGGTCCGCTGGGTCCTGGCGGTGCCCGAGGATAGCCGCATCGAGAAGCCCAAGGACCTGGCAGGCGGCCGGGTCGCCACCGAACTGGTACAGGTGACGAAACGTTACTTCCGGGACAATGGCGTCAAGGACGTTCATGTGGAGTTTTCGTGGGGCGCCACCGAGATCAAGCCGGCCCTGGGAAGGGCGGCGGACCAACTCCTCAGCGGCGCAATCTCTGCGCAACGGGCGGTCAACGAAAAGGTCCAGGAGGACGGGCTGGACGCCGAGGCGGTCAAGGCCCGCGGCGTCGATGCCATCGTCGACGTGACCGAGACGGGTTCGTCGCTGCGGGCTAACCGCCTCAGGGTCATCGACACCGTCATGGAGTCGAACACGCAGTTCATCGCCAACCGGGCCGCGTGGCAGAACTCGTGGAAGCGGGCCAAGATCGAGAACCTGGCGATGCTCCTCCAGGGGGCGATCAACGCCAAGGAAATGGTCGGCCTGAAGATGAACGCCCCGAAGGGCCGCTGGGAGAAGCATATCCGGCCCATCCTGCCGGCCGAGCAGAGCCCGACCGTCAGCGGCCTGGCCGACCCCGACTGGGTGGCGGTCGAGGTCATCCTGCCCGCCGCCATCGAGCGGGTGCTCGTCCCCAGGTTGAAAAGGGCCGGAGCATCGGGTATTATTGTGTATCCGCTAAACAAGGTCATCCATTGAACGGGCCCTTGCGGCCGTCCGCCTTAAACCGAAGGAGAGACGGCAGGGTCTTGGTTATGCGCAGCATGATGATCGGCTACAAGGAAAACTGGTGGCATGCACAGGCCGTCGTTGCTTGGGCATGTCGGAGACTCGGCGGGGCGAGCACGCCCGCGCGGAAGACGGCGTGGACGGGTTGCCGCTGGAGTCGCGCCGGCGGCCTTTTTGTGCTGGCGGCGGCGCCCTTGGTCGTCGGTCTGGTTGCGATGGCCGCCGCGGCTCCCGCTCCGGCGCCCGCGACACCGCCTGCGTCTTCGACGGCCCCGGCGGCGGGGCCGCGAGACTGCGCCCCCGGCGTCCAGGCGACGGAAGAACCCGGCGGCGACCCCGTGGCCCAGGCGCTCCGGCACTACGTCCGCGGCCGGATCTTCCTGTCAAACCGGGAGTACGTGGCGGCGGCGGCGGAGTTCCGCCAGGCGGCCGCCCTCGAACCCAAGGCCCACGAAATCTGGTTCAACCTCGGCCTGGCGCTCTACGAGATGGGCAATGTCACCGGCGCCGTCGAGGCGTTCGAGAAGTCGCTGGCCCTCGATCCGGCGCACGCCGGGTCGCTCTTCTGGCGTGGCCGCATTGCCGCCAGCGTCGGCGAACTCAAGCCGGCCGTCGATTACCTCACGCGCCTGACGACCTCGGCCAGGAAGAACACCGCCTATTACATCCTCGGCACGTACAGCCTGGCCAAGGTCTGCCAGGACTTCGGCGATATCGAGGGGGCGATAAAGCATTACGAGATGCTGCTGGCCTCGCTGGCCGAACCGCAGAGTTTCTTCCAGCGTTACCCGGAATTGTTCCTCCTGTATCGCAACCAGGTCCAAATGAGGGAGACCCTGGCGGACCTCCTGATTCAGAGGCATGCCCCCGACCGGGCCGTCGAGGTCCTGCGAGCGGCGCTGAGCGAGAGGCCGGATATCGAGAGGTTGCTGGACTTGATGTGTGCTGCTCACCTCCAGAAAAAGGACTATCCGGCCGCCCGCCAGTGGGCCAAGAGAATCATCGACATCCATCCCGACGCTGGCGCCGGGTACCAGCGCCTGGCCGAGGTCTACCGGGCCGAGGGCAAGCCCGACGCCGTCATCCCCGAACTGGAAGCCTACCGGCGGGACCATCCGGAGAACCGGACGCTGGCGTTCCAACTGGCGTCCGCTTACGAGGCCGCCGGACGCAAGGACGATGCCGCCGCCGTCTACCGCGAACTGAGCAGCCGGCCCGACCGGCGATCCGACATGGGCGCCCAGGCCGCCCTGAAGTTGGCCGACATCCAGGTCCAGGAGGGCCGGTTTGTCGAGGCGATCGAGACGCTCGGGGGCGCCCTGTCGGGCGAGATCGCCGAGACCAAGATCCTCATGAGGGCCGCGCAGGTCATCGACGGTCTGAAGGACCCGGTGAAAGTCTACGCAGGGGCCAAGCGTCTCGTGGCCGACGACCAGAAAGGCTACGGGCCGTTCGTCCTCGTGGGCATGCTGGCCGAGGTCCTCAAGCGATACGACGAGGCCATGGCGCTTTACGACAAGGCCCTCGACCGGCAGCCGCGGGCGGGCATCGCCTACTCGCGCAAGGCGAACCTGCTGATCGACGCCGGGCGCAACGACGACGCCCTCGCGGTCTACCAGGCCGCGACTCGGGCCGGGCTGAACCTGCCGGCCTTCCGTCGGAAAATGGGCATGCTTCTGGAGGACCTTGGCCGCTTCGACGAGGCCCTCGCTGAGTACCGCCTCGCGCGCCAGGGAGACCCCGGCGACCTGCCCACGCGGTACCTGCTGGCAGACCTGCTGGCGCGGCAGGGCAAGTTTGACGAGGCCGAACGCGAACTCCGGACGCTCATCAACGGGTTCCCCCGCGAGATCCAGGGCTACTGCCAACTCGCGTTCGTCTACATGAAAAAGGGGGACCTCGAGGCCGCCGAGAAAATCCTGGGTCAGGCACAGGCCCTCGATGCCGGGGCCGTCGGTCCCAAGGCCCTGCTGGCGGAAGTCCGCTTCCGCCAGAAGCGCTACGACGACACCGTGAAGTTGGCCCGCGAAATCCTGGCCGCCCACGCCGACGATCACGAAGTCCGCCTCTTCCTGGCCCAGGTCCTGGCCGCCACGCGCCAGTTCAAGGAGGCCGTGACGGAAGTGCGGACTCTCCTGGTGGCCCAGCCCGAGAACATCACGTGGTGGTATGTGCTCGCGGGCATATACTCGGAGATGGGCGACGCCGCGGCCGCCGAGCAGGCCCTCCAGCGCATCCTCAAGAAGAAACCTGACCACGCGCCCTCGAATAATGACCTCGGATACATGTGGGCGGACCGCGGGGTGAACCTCGCCCAGGCCGAGGAGATGATCCGGCAGGCCCTCAAGGCCGACCCCCAGAGGGCGGCCTACCTCGACAGCCTCGGCTGGATCATGTACAAGACGGGTCGGTTCGAGGACGCCGTCAAGGCGCTCGAAGACGCCACCCGGCGCTCCCCGGACCTCGACGCCCTGCTGTGGGACCATCTGGGCGACGCCTACTGGCAGTTGAAGCGCCAGGACGACGCGGTCAAGGCCTGGCAGACAGCGGCCCGCATCCTCGGGGATCGCGGCCCGGACGCGAAGGCCGGTGAGCGCGAGCGCGTCGAGCAGAAGGTGCGGCAGTCGCAGGCGGGCACGGCCCCGGCCGTGGCGCCGGTCGTCCCGAAGCCGGAAATCGGAAAGGGCGAGGCCAACCCTCGCGAGGCACCCAGTCGATAGGAGTCCGCCATGTCCGGTCACTCTCATTTTGCGACCATCAAGAGGAGAAAGGGCGCCGCCGACGCGAAGCGCGGCCAGGCCTTCTCGAAGTGCGCCCGGGCCATTGCCCTGGCCGCCCGACGGGGCGCCGACCCCGACATGAACCTGGCCCTGCGCTACGCCCTCGACGAGGCCCGGGCCGCCAACATGCCCAGGGACACCATCGAGCGCGCCATCAAGAAGGGCACCGGCGAACTTGACGACGGCGTCCAGATTTCGGAAGTCGTCTACGAGGGGTACGGTCCCGGCGGCGTCGCCATCCTGGTCGAGGTCGTCACCGACAACCGCAACCGGACCTCCAGTGAGGTCGGCAAGATCTTCGAGCGCCACGGCGGAAACATGGGCCAGCCAAACTGCGTAGCCTGGATGTTCTCCAAGAAGGGCGTCATCACGGTGACCGAGTTCAAGGACGAGGAGAAGTTGATGGACGTCGCCCTCGGCGCCGGCGCCGACGACCTGACCGAGACCCCCGACGGCTTCGAAATCGTCACCCCGCCCGAGGCCTTCGAGGCGGTCAAGAAAGCCCTGGCCGACGCCAAGATTCCCGTCGCCCACGCCGAACTTACGCAGCGTCCGGCCAACTTCGTCCCGCTCGGCGAGCACGAGGCCCGCAAGGTCCTGGCCCTGATGGAATCCCTCGACGACCACGACGACGTCCAGAAAGTCCACTCGAACTTCGACGTCTCGCCGGAAGTGCTCGCCAAGATCCAGGCGGGATGATAGCGGCGAGGGACGAAGCGACTGTCTCGGCCTCCGTCCCTCCGTCCCTTCCTTTACAGTGCCTGGAGCACCTTGCGGTTGGCGCGGAGGGCCGTTTCCTTCGCCTCGGCAGCCGCGGCAGCGATCTTGCGGATATGGCCGGGCGTTGTTCCGCAGCACCCGCCGATGACGTTTGCCCCGGCCTCAAGTAGCGCCTCGACCTTGCCTGCCATCTCCTCGGGTGTCTCGCGGAACACGGTCTTGCCGTCTACGAGTTGCGGCAGGCCGGCGTTGGGCTTGATCCACAGGGGCAGGCGCGTCGCCCGGCGCATGGCCTTCGTGACTTCGATCATGTTGTCGATGCCTGCGCCGCAGTTGGCCCCGACCATGTCGGCGTCGGCGGCGCCGAGGACGGCGGCCGCCTTCTGCGGCGCCACGCCCATCATCGTGGCAAAGCCCTTGGACGTGCGGTCGAAGGTCATCGAGGCGACGACGGGCAACCGGCAGACCTGGCGCGCGGCCGTCAGCGCCGCCAGCGCCTCGGCGAGGTCGGCCATCGTCTCCAGGACGATGCCGTCGGCCCCGCCGCCGGCGCAGGCGCTGATCTGCTCGGCGAAGCATTCGATGAAGTCCGCCTCCTTCTTGTCGCCCAGGGGGGCCATCATCTCGCCCGTGGGCCCGACAGAGGCAAAGACGAGGGCCTTCGTGCCTGCGGCCCGCTTCGAGATCTCGGTGCCGCGACGGTTCAGGATCGCCGCCTGGGCTGCCAGGCCCACCCGGCCGAGTTTGAAGGAGTTGGCGCCGAAGGTGTTGGTCAGGATTATGTCGGACCCGGCCCGGACGTACGCGCGGGCCACCTTCTCCACCAGGTCCGGATGGTCGAGGTTCCACCGCTCGGCCGCCTCGCCGGGCGTCATGCCCATCTTCGCCAGTTCGGTGCCCCAGGCCCCGTCGGAAAGAAGGTACCCGCGCGATCTGAGCGTGGCTTTCCAGTCCATGGTCCGCCTCCCCCATAGGCAAGCGATTCGCCCGGTGCCCTTGCGGGCCGCCGGGCGATGCCAATGCTTTACGTATACCAGGAATCGGGTCGCGAGAAAAGGTGGTAGATGCAGGGTGGGTCCTCGTCACCCGCCGTCGTTCTATTCCACCGTCACGCTCTTGGCCAGGTTGCGCGGCTTGTCGACCGCGCAGCCGCGAAGCACCGCCACGTGGTACGCCAGGAGTTGCAGAGGTACGACGTTGAGGATCGGTTGGAACGGTTCCGGCACGTCGGGCACGTGAACGACGTGGCGGGCCAGGCGTTTGATCTCGTGGTCGCCTTCGGTGGCCACGGCAATGATCTGGCCGCCGCGGCTGCGGACTTCCTCCATGTTCGAGAGGACCTTCTCGTACTGGAGGCCCTTGTTGGCCAGGAACACCACGGGCATGTCCTCGGTGATGAGGGCGATGGGCCCGTGCTTCATTTCGGCCGCCGGAAGGCCCTCGGCGTGGACGTAACTGATCTCCTTGAGTTTCAAGGCGCCTTCGAGGGCGATCGGGTAATTGTGCCCCCGCCCCAGGTACAGCCAGTTCGGGCAGTCCTTGTAGGCGGCGGCCACCTCCTGGATCTGGCTGTCGAGTTTCAGGACGTGCCGGACCTGCTCGGGCACGACCTGGAGGCCCTTGATGATCTCGCGGGCCTGGTAAGGCGCAAGGTGCCGGCGCCGGCCCAGGAACATCGCCATCATCGTCAGGACCACCAGTTGGCTGGTGAACGCCTTGGTGGAGGCGACGCCGATTTCCGGGCCGCAGTGCAGGTACACCCCGGCGTCGGTCTCACGGGCGATGGTGCTGCCGACGACATTGACGACGCCCAGGGCCAGGGCTCCCCGCAGTTTCGCCTCGCGCAGGGCCGCCAGCGTGTCGGCGGTCTCGCCGCTCTGGCTGATGACGATGACGACCGTGCCCTCGTCGATGATGGGGTTGCGGTAGCGGAATTCGCTGGCGTACTCAACCTCGGTGGGGAGGCGGGCGAGGTCCTCGAAGAGGAACTCGCCCACGAGGCCCGCGTGCCAGGCCGTGCCGCAGGCCGTTAGGATCACACGCCGCGCGTGGGTGAGCGGCTTAGCCACGTCGCGGATGCCGCCCAGGATGACCTCGCCCGTCTCGGCGTCGAGGCGCCCGCGCATCGTGTCGGCGAGGCTCTCGGGCTGCTCCATGATCTCCTTGAGCATGAAGTGCGGGTAGCCCTTCTTCTCGATCTGTTCGAGTGACCACTCGACTTGCTGGATCTGCTTCTGCGTCGGGACGTCGTCGATCGTCGAGGTCCGGATGGCGTCGCGCCGGACGGTCGCCATCTCCCGGTCTTCCAGGTAGACGACGCTGGTGGTGTGCTCGATGATGGCCGAAGCGTCGCTGGCGGCGATGTACTCGCCCTCGCCGACGCCAATGATCAGCGGCGAGCCGTTCCGCGCAGCCACCAAGACGTCGGGCTCGTCGGCGTGGATGACGGCGATGCCGTAGGCGCCGCGCACGTCGCGCAGGCCCCGCTGGACCGCCCGTTCCAGATCGCCCTCGTAGTACCGGGCAAACAGGTGCGCAAGGACCTCCGTGTCGGTTTCGCTCTTGAAGGCGACGCCTTCCTGCTCCAGGAACTGCCTCAGGGCCGACCAGTTCTCGATGATGCCGTTGTGGACGACGGCCAGTTTCCCCGACGTGTCGGTGTGGGGATGGGCGTTGGAGTCGCTGGGGGCGCCGTGCGTGGCCCAGCGGGTGTGCCCGATGCCGAGCGTCGAGGCGGTGCTCACGCCCTGCATCCGCTTTTCGAGTTCGGCGATCCTGCCCTTGGCCTTGACCACCAGGAGCCGGCCGTCATGGTCCTGCCGCAGCGCGACGCCGGCCGAGTCGTATCCGCGGTACTCCAGGCGCTTCAGGCCCTCGATGAGGATCGGGTAGGCCTGCTTCGTGCCGATGTATCCGACGATGCCGCACATGCGCAGGATTCCTCCGGAGCGGTCGGCGTACCCTCCGCCGCCCTCATGGTATCGGCCAGAACGCCGCCGGGTCTGGAGCGGCAATCGCGGGGATCGCTGCCAAGAGCGGCCCGCCCGAAGGATAGGGCAGGAGCGCCGCCGAAACAAGAGGCGCTGCACGCGGTCGCGGCGCGTTCGGCGGGCAGCAGCAGGCGACCGCGCTGCCGCCTCACTTCGCCGGCCCGAGGTTCTTGTACAGGCACAGGCCGTCTTTGCCGGGGGCGACCACGTCGGGCCGGCCGTCGCCGTCGAGATCAATCACATGGAAGTAGATGCCGCAGCCTTTGCCGGCCGGGCCGACGCCGTAATCGATCACCTGCTTGACGAAGCCTTCGCCGGTCCACTTGAAGTAGTAGAGGCCGGCGGGATCGCCGTCGCCGGGGTCGCTGCCGCGATGGGCATGGCGGCGCTTGCCGGTCACGAGTTCCGGCTTGCCGTCGCCGTCGATGTCGGCCCACTCGAGCGAGTGGTACTGACTGTTGTACGGATCGATCGGATGCTTGGTCCAGCGGCGCTGGCCGGCTTCGCTCTTCTGCTCCCACCAGTCGAGGCCGTAGTGGTGTCCCTGGCCGACGATGAGGTCGGCCAGGCCGTCTCCGTTTACGTCGGCCACGATGATGGGGATCGAGCCGTCGCCGATGTCGAACTCGGCGTGGAGGGTCCACTTCGCGCCGCCGAGGGGCTTTTCGGGGGCCTCCAGCCATCCCTTCTGCGTGACGATGTCCACGCGGCCGTCGCCGTTGACGTCGCCGAAGCCCAGGCCGAATCCCGGCTGGCCGTCGTAGACCAGATGCTCGGAGAACTTGCCCGTCCCCTTGCCGGCGGCGTCGGTGATGAGTTTGAAGACTCGCAGCGGCGCCCCCGGCGTATCTGGCACGATCTCCAGTTGCCCGTCGCGGTCGAGGTCGCAGGCCCGCACCGTCTCGACGTTGCCGACCTCGGCGATCACGTGCTCGGGCCATTCCTTTGCGGGGTCGCCCTTGGGGTTCTCGCGCCAGCGGACGTTCTTGCCGAACCAGCCGCCGGTGATGAAGTCAATGAAGCCGTCGCCGTTCACGTCCATGGGGACGACGGCGAAGTCGTCGTAGTAGTCGCCCTCGCGGCGGATTTTGCCGACGGGGCACCGCTGGTCGAACCTGGGCCCCGGGTACCACCAGGCGCCGCAGACGATGTCGAGGGCTCCGTCCTTGTTGACATCGAAGGCGGCCGCGGCCTCGTACTGCTCGTCGGAGACCTTGACCTTCTGGAAAGCGATGACCGGCGCCGGGCCCTGTCTCGGTTCTGCCGCCAGCGCCCCGGCCAGCAGCCAGCCCGCCACCGCGGCCGCGGCGACTGCGGCAACGAGGATCGCCCATCGTGTCCGTGTTGTCATGAGCAGCGCCTTTCCATTCCTACGATTCAGGGACCTGCCCGCCGAGGCCATCCTATGGACCCGCGGCGGTGCGGTCAATCATTCCGCCGCCGGTTTGCTCTTGACCTTGCGGGTCCGGCGGCCATGATAGCGTTCGGCGGCGAAAGGGAACCCCATGGGCCTGGCAGGGCGGGCGATCTTGGGCTTGGCGGCAGGGTTGGCGCTGACGGTTCTGGCGGGATGCGGGCCGCCCCAGGCGACCATCCGCTACACCGCCGGCGGACCCACCGAGCAGGTCGCCTACGACTCCGCCACCTTCCAGATCGCCAAGGGCGGGAAGTACCAGGTCGTCCTGTTCCGCCGAGTGGCCCCGCGCCTCGGGACGGCCGATCCCGATTTCGAGTACACCTTCTTCGAACTGCCGGAGCGCGATCGCTACGGGTGGCTCCGCGAAGACAATGTTCCCGTCTATCGCTGGGTTCACCAGTCCGGCCGCGACCACCTGTGGCTCGGCGCGACCGGGCAGGAGAGCATGAACGACACGGAGAACGACCAGTTCTTGAAGTTTGACTTCCGCGCCACGATGGAGCCGCTGCGCGGGACTCCCGGCGGGGCGTACTTCCTGACGGGCGCCATCAGGTTGACCGATGATCCGACCGTGACGCAGAGCCTCATCAACCGCTATGGCGACTGGCTCCTGTCGCTGCTTGGCGTGACGCCGCCGGAGTCCCCGGAACCGAAGGCCAAGCCGCCGGCGACCCTCACCCCCAAGAAGAGTTCGGGGCGCCAGAAGTCGGACAAGACAGGCAAGAAGTCTCGCTTCGACCACTCAGACCGTCACCCCTTGGATTGAGGAAAAAAAAGGTGTCAGGACCCTTTTTCTGTAAACTTGACCGTTTCCCAAGAATAATGGCAATTTCTCGAAAAAGGGTCCTGACACCTTTTTCTTCCTTGCTGGCCCGGCGGCGCACGGCCAGCAGTGCCGCGCCCGCCGCCAGGAGCGCCAAGGTCGCCGGCTCCGGCAGATGGCCGTAGGCCTCGAGTTCGACGCAGGTCGTGAATTCATCCGTCCCGCCAGCGCGGCCGCGGATCCGGATGGCGTCGCCCTCGATGGAGTCGAACCGCAACTCAATCCGTTGGAAGTACGTGTAGGGATCAAGGGGTTCGCTTGCGTAGGTGACGTGCGCCGGGGTGAAGACGCCGTCGTTACCGACTTCGGCCATGATGCTCTCGAAGTACCCGCCCCTGGGCTCGACCTCTCGCGGATTGTTGTTGATGCCATTCCACAGGATGTCGCCCTCGTAGAAGACGAGCGACGTGAAGGTGACCTTGCGGTCGAAGTTGAGTTGATAGAAGTCACCGCCCGGCGGCTGGTGGTTCGCCCCGTCGTCGGTGTAATAAGGCAGGCGCCCGTTGTAACTGACGTCGGTAATGCCGTCGACTATCTGGTCGAGATTGTAGCGGTCGCTGGTGGGGATGTGCCTCTCGACGCTGGCCGAGACGGCGACCTTTCCTCCGGCGGCCCGGTCGGCCGCCACGAGGCCCTTGGGTCCCGGCGGGTCGGGCTTCTCGGGCGGCGGCGTCACGGCGTCGGCGGGGGGAAGGCGATAGATCCGCGCCGGCCCCTCGCCCTCGACCTGCCCGCCCGCCGCCACGATCTGGTGCTCGGCCACCGCCCGCTGGGCCAGGGCGATCTGGGTGAGGGTAGTGTCCGTCGGGTAGTTGACGAGAGTGGTCAGACGATAGTTGTCGGTGGCGGCGGCGCGGATGTCGGCCGGCAGGCCCGACCAGCCCCGCATCAGGCCCACCAGGCCGCCGGCGGTCGCGGGGTTGCAGTCGCAATCGAACCCGCCCTCGACGCCGATCTCGACCGTCCGCTTGAAATCGGGCCGACCGGACTCGTCCTGGCCGTACAGCAGGGCCATCGTCGTCAGGGCCGTGTTGACCGACGACTCGATCCACCCGCGGTACCGGCCCATGGCGGCCGGGCCGACGTACTTGTCGTAGATCTTCTCCTGCGTCGACCGCCAGTTCAGGACCCCGTCGGCCTTGTCGGCGGCATACCAATCGCGCACGTCCTGGATGATGGCGTACGTCCGGGAGGTCGTCGGCAGGACCTCCAACCCCTTGGCGATCACGGTCTCGACGTTGGTCTCGAGCGGCGCGGCCGCATACATGGCCGCGTAGAACTGGGCCGCATGGAGGGCATAGCCGTCGTTCGTGACGGACCCCAGGCGCCCCGCCAGGTCGGCCGCCTTCTGCCGCATGCCCGGCACAGACGCGCCGACGCTTTCCGTCGTGATCTGCGAGTCGATGGCGTACCAGTGCATGTTGTAGCGCAGGCTCCCGGTCTCGGGGTAAGTCATGCCGGAGGACATGAGCCAGCGGGCCTGGCGGTTGGCGATGTAGAACGACCCTACCGGGATGTGCGTCGTCCACATGTACCGGGTCTGCGAGCGGCATGGCACGGGGTACCGGCCCAGAGTGTCTATGTACAAGTATTCGAGGACCGTATCGTCGTCGCCCACCCAGGGGTTCGTGTTGCTCGCGAAGGACCAGTCGATCGCGTCAATCGGGATGCCGCCGCGAACCGCGTACCAGCCTTCGTACGGATTGCCGGCGTAGTTCCCGAGGATCTCGCCCAGCCACATGCCGCGCAGGCGGTCCAGGTAGTCGTCGGCCCCGAGGGTACGCTGGGCCTGGGCCGGCACGGCCAGCCAGGCGGCGGCGATGATGGCGATAGCGACCCCGCTCCAGAAACGCATCGCGAATCACCTCGAAGGCGGGCCAAAGCCCCGATAGGATGACAGCGCAAGTATACGCCAGAAAACGGGCCTGTCAAACCGGCCCGAGCATGGCTTCGGGCGGCCACTGGCCGCACGGCCGCAGCCAGGGGGTTCTCGCCGGCGGATTTGACACGGGCACTTTCATGGAGACCGTAGCAACGCTACAGACAAGAACGGCGATAACATATTTTACCACAAGGGGTTACGGAAATCTCGGGCTGCCCAGAGCAGCGGATTCTGTCGGTCGTTCGCCGAATCCTGGTCACGGAACGCTCCGCCTCTGCTATTCCTTGGCCTGTTCAGGAGATTGGCACCAACAGTTCTCTGCAACCGTGCTCCAGTCTCCAGGCCACCCACTAATTGAAGCCTGGCAGGGCACTGCCATATTTGCCCCTCCGGCGTTTGACTTCTCTCGTTTTGTGGGTATACTTCAGGTGGCTACACGCCTGAAGACCAGGCGCCATGGGTCTCCGTGCCGCAGGGTAGGGGGTGCCGGCGGCATGGGAGGCGTCCTCAGTCCAAGGTGCCCGGGGAACGGAGGAACGTTCCATGTTAGTGCGCGCCGGACACACCACTCAAGCGTTGGTCCTCGGGGTCGTCTTTGCCCTCGCGGTATCGGTCGCCTGCCCACTGAGTGTGCAGGGCTCCGTCATCGGAGACATAACTATCGACGTGTGGGATGCGGCCAAGACCCTTCACGGCACCAAGACGTTCAGCCTCGACGCCGTCGACAGCGAGGCCCCCGTCAAGACCTGGGAATGGGATTCCCAGACGACGCCGACCGGCCTGGACATTCGCGACGCCGCGGGCACCGTCCTGGCCCACATCCAGCGCATCGAAGTCATCGTGGAGCAGGACCCCGCCGTAACGGTGAACTTCCACCTGACGAATGACACGGCCGGTGACATGGTTTTCACGGTGACCCCTCCGGCGTTGGTGTCTTTCGCCCCGATCGTGAATCCCCAGGCCTACGCCACCGCCAGCATCACGCTGACCGACGACGACGGCACGGGGGGGAAGATCATCGGCCAGTTCCCCGGCAACACGGCGTACCAGGCCCGGTACAACAACGACACCGTGGCCTGGGCCAACCTCATCACGGCCAACCCCCTCCAGGCCGACCCGGACAGTTCCGCCATCGCCGTGGACCGTCGACCTGTGAGCGGCCGCGAGACCATCAATGACACCGTCTCCAGCATTCGCGCGGAATACAAGTTCCTGCTGTCGGCCAACGATTCGGCCAGCGGCACGAGTCGCTTTGAAGTGACGCCCGAGCCGGCCACGCTGGCGCTGATGGCCTTGGGCATGGCGATCACGCTGCTGGGGCGCCGCCGCGCCCGGTGACGAGTCGGGACTCCTGAAGGCCAAAGGGCTGGCGGTCCTCTTTGGGACCTCCAGCCCTTTCCGCTTCTTTCCGCTTCTTGCAGATGTTTTCCCGTTCGCCGCGTCCGGCCAGCGTTCAGTCACACGTGAAATGAAGGATTGTGGCGGCGTGCCCACGTCCCGCCGGCCGCGGCGGACCGTGTCCTTCGCAGCGCACCCGTTGCCGGCAACCAGTGGCGCCCGTCAATTGGAGAGTGAGAGAGGCCTGGCGTCGGCGCCGGCCGACGATGGCCCCCAACCCGAGCGCCAGCAGGGCCAGCGTAGCGGGCTCCGGCACGGCGGCGCTCGTCTCCCCCAGCGGGCTGCCGATGCCCTTCCGGTAGTTCAGCACCAGCAGGGTCACGTCGTTGTCATCGATCTTGCCGTCGTACCCGTAGATGTCGCCGTTCTGCCACAGGTGTGTGCTCGTCGCGCCGTGGTCGTACCGCAGGGCCAGGATCGTCACGTCATTGTCGTCCACTTTGCCGTCGAGATTCACGTCGCCGATGTAGGTATACTTCACCAGGACCGTGGTGCTATCCACCGGTTCGCCGTCGAACGTCGTAAACCGGGTGAAGAGCGAGCCGTTATCAGCATAGCCCAGGGCGCACGTAAGACTGTTCGGCATCGCGGCGGTGCTGGTGATGCCGTTGCCATCCCACAGCCTGCCGTCGCAGGCGGAGGCGATCCACCGTTTGACGTTCTGAAGAGGGCTGGCGGCGGGATCGGTGTAATCGATGATCATGTCGTTGTCTGCCAGGTCGAGCCGCGAGGTGGGCAACCCGCCCGCCTCCTCGACACTCAGGCTCGCGGTAACGATGACCTTGCTGCCGCCCGCGGCCAGGTCGACGTGGGCGCCGCCGGCCAGGGACAGAGACTGAAGGTGCTGCGTCGTATTGAGTAGGGCGGTCGTGCCGGAGTTGGCAACGCCCAGCGCCGTGAGCGTGGGCGACGACTGGCCGCGCACGTCGGCGTTCAGTATGAGCACGCCCGCCTCGGCCGTCAGTTGAACCGGGCCGGTCGAAGCGACCGGGCCGTTGACCACGAGCGATGCCGGCCCCTGCTTGGTCAGGGAGCCGCCGCTGGGGCTCGACGCCCAGAGGCCGCCGGTCAAGGTCAGGTTGGCACTGGCCGTGTTGACGGTTCCGTGGCCCTGCGTTTCGATCCTCTCTGCGGCCAATCCGTACCCGTGGGCGCCCGTGACGGCGAGCACGCCCGTGTCGCTGAAAGTGATGGCCGGGACCGAGAGGACGTGGTTGGTGGCCGGGTTGCCCGCAGTCGGCGGCAGGCTGTCAACGTCGAGGGTTCCTTGCTGGACCAGCACCGGCGTCTCGAAGTCGGCGTCCTGATCGCCGCGGAGGCCCAAGGTCCCGCCCTCGAGCCTGGTCAGGACGGGCAGCGCCTGTGGGTGCCTCAGTTCCAGTGCGCCGGCCGTAACGCGGGCGCCCGGGGTGAACAGGCTCGGTGGGGTGACGTCGAGGTTCGGGCCGCCCAGGATCATCTTGCCGAGGCCCGCCTTGATCACCTCGCCGTCGTGGGCGGCGAGTTGGCCGGGCGCGGCCAGCGAAAACGTCTGGTTCTCGTCAACGTCGAACGTGCCGCCCGACGCCCCGACGGTAAAGACCCGCTCCAGACCCGCCTCGAAGGTGCCGGTCACGTGCAGCCGGCCGGAGTTCAGCGTGACGCCGTTGGCGGGGTCGCCGAGGCCGGAGTCCTGGCCGATCCGGAGGGAGGGTTTCGCGGCCGCCTGCTGGAGGCGCACGCCCTGGGGCGGGCCCGCGGACTGCGGGCCGCCCGTCTCCGGATCGCCGACGAGAACGAGGCCGCGGAACGTGTTGGAGTTGGTCAGGGCCAATTCCCCGGCGCCGGTCGCGCGGAAGGTCTCCACGTTGCCGGAAACGATGCCCGCCAGCGTCAGGTTCTGGTCGGCGGAGACGTCGAAGGTGGCCTGCCCCTCCACGCTGACCGGCCGCCCGACCGACAGCGTGCGGTCCGGGCGCAGCGTCGCCGCCACAAGGCGGAGCGGTGCGCCGCCGGTGCCTAGGCAGGAATCATCATAGATCGCCAGCGTGGCGGCGTTGACGCTGGTCGGTCCCGTGAAGTAGCCGGGAAAACTCACGTCCAGAACGTAGGGCCTGTCGGCGACCGGGTCGCCCGAAACGGTCAGCGAAATCGGGATGCTTCCCTCGGTGATGCTGGCGCCGAGATACGCGTCGCTGCGCAGGTGGATGACGAGTTCGTTGGCCGGGCTGCCGAACGCGCCGACCGTCAAGAACCCGTTTACGATGGCGGCCTGGCTGTTGGTCTCGCTGCCGATCAAGAGGCCGCCGCTTTCAAGGCTCAGCAGGTTGCCGTTGAGATTCAGCACGGTCGGCGCGGCCATCTTGAGCGAGTTGATGCCTTGCAGCCGCGTGACGGCAGCCGCGCCCGTGATCTTGACATTGTCGGTCAACTGGGCGAGGTTGAGGCTGCCGGTGTAGTATTCCGCGGCCGCCAGCGGGCGCACGGCGCCCGACGCGGGGTTGACCGTTGCGAAGTCGTTCCCGTCGACGGCCCAGGCGCCGAGGAGGCCGTTTCGGAGGGTCGGGCCGCTGGGAGGTTGCAGGAGGATCCGGCTCGCGCCGCCGGACGTGCGGAAGTCGGCCGTTGCGCCGGGCGCGCAGCCCAGGTAACTGATCGTCATCGTCATCGCCGCGCCGCTCGAACTCGATCGGATGACCGACGCGCCCGCCTCGAGGTCCACCTCCGGCAGCGTTTCGCCGACGGTGCCGCCGGCGCCGCCCACCAGCGAGACCTGTCCGCCGCGCGACGTCACCGACCCCGTGAAGCGGCCGGACGCATTGGCAGCCGTGTTATCCAGTTTCAGTTCAGCGCCCGGGCGCAGCGCGATCTCGGAAACGTAGGGCATCTTTCCGGCGCCCGCCAGGACCAGGTGCTGGCCGACGCCCACGTCGACCGCGGCGCTCAAGGGGGAGTCGGCGGCGAGGACCAGCGACCCGCCGCCGCGGACATAGAGGGTCTCGACGCCGCCCTGGAGAGGGCCGGCCAGCGTCAATGTCGTGCCGGGGGTCTCGATGGCGGCCATGCCCTGGACCTGGACCGTCCGCTGCGACGTGAAGTCGCCGGCGGCCCTCAGCGTTCCGCCGACGAGCGTCACCGCGCCTGCGGCCTGGCCGAGCCGGGCGTCCGTGTCGACGGCCAGCGTGGCCGAGTTGACGTACGTCGGGCCGGCGTACGTGTTCTGGCCGGTCAGGGCGAGCGTGGGCCCGCCGGGCTCGGCCGGGGCGCCGTCGCCCGAGACGACCAGGTCGATGCCGCCGCCGGGGTTGTCGACGATGTTGGCGCCGATCGTGAATTTGGAAGTTGATAGATGTATGATTAACTCGGAGGTGCCGAGCGTGCCGCCTGCCGTCAGGTTCCCGCCGGCTATCGCGCCGGTCGGCACGCCGGGATCCGGCTGCGCCAGGATCAGGCCGCCGCTCTCGATGTTCAGGGTGGAGGCGGCCAGGTCCACCGAGCCGCCGCTGGCCAGTTTGAGCGAGTTGACGCGGCGGCTGGCAGTCAAGGCGGCGGGCGCGCCGACCGCCAGGTTATCGGCGGGCGTCGCCAGATTGATGTCGACGAGGGCATACTGGGCGAGCGGCACGACGCCCTGGGTGTAGTCATAGGTCGCGAAATCCTCGCCCACCACGGCCCACCCGCCGATGAGGTCGTTGTAGAGCCACGGGCCGCCCACTGCCGGGCTGATTAAGATGCGGTCGTTCGTGCCCAGGTGGCGCCCGCTGAAACGCACCGCCGTGCCGTAACCGGTGCCCAGGTCCGAGAGGGTCAGCAGGGCCTGGCCACCGTCGCCATGGGCCGACTCGATCACCGAAGTCCCCGCCAGGGCCAGAACCTGGGGCAACTCTTCCGTCGACAGGTCGCCAGCCGCTCCGTAGAACCTGACGGCCCCGCCATTGAGGGTGACGCGGCTGGCCACGCGGTCCGGCAGATTCACCGCCGTGTTGTCGAGGCAGAGGTTGGCGCCCCATTCGAGCGTGAAACTGGCGGCGCTGGTGGCGGTGCCCCACTCGCGCAAGGCCAGCCAGTTGTCGGGGCCCGCCAGCACAGTCGCCGTGCCCTGGAATGTGCTGGCGGCCGTCAGGTGCACGTTGGCGGCCCCGGTCTGGGCCGTAGCGCCCGGCCCCGTCAGGCCGGCCGTGCCGGCCGACACCGTGATGGAACTCGCCGGGCCGCCGGCCACCACCCCGCGCAGCCACAGGTCGCAGTAGCCCAGGCCGCGGTCCCAACCGTTCCGGATGCTCAGTCCATCGTTGAGCGCGACCGGCGCCAGGATCGTGTGTGAACCTTCCGCCCCGATGAGTGCCACGCCGGCGGCGTCGTCGAGGATGAGCGAGCCGGCCGTGCCCGAGTCGACCGTGTAGCCGCCGCCTCCGCCGAGAACGAGAGTGCCGACCGTGATGGGCGCGTTCAGAGTAACGGTGAACGGGCCGGTCAGGGTCCGGGTAAGCCGGGCTGTGTCCCCGACGCCGTTCGGATAGGCGCCGCCGCTCCAGTTAGCCGTGCTGGTCCAAGACCCCGGGCTCGTGGCGCCAATCCAGGTGGCATCGACCGGCGTGGCTGCCAAGACCGGATGGGGGGCGGTGGCGGCGCTCATCGCCAGGATAAGGAAGACCGCGATTTCGAGGAATTTGCCGCGTCTCATTGCCGTGCTGTCTCGTTAGGCGGTTTTGGCCCTGCCAGGCGCCCACCCGCACCGTTCGGAAGTATACAACATGTTTGTCCGCCCGGCAAACCGGTCCTCCCGTCGATTCGCGCGGCGGGCAGTCCTGCACCCGCGCACGGCGTATTTCGGACCTGTCGAACGTGGGTGAGTAGTACTCCTTGAGGCCGGGCCCCTCGTAGTAGGCGAAGCGGGCGGCCGACTTGGGCGTGTAGGGCGACCCCATGCCGATGGCGTCGATGCCGCGCGCGGCCGCCCAAGCCGCCAG
>Ga0315280_10003071_pt1 | contig 26046 bp, 30 predicted proteins | sample YL17G06_40_MG_FD_203697 | JGI IMG/M metagenome (GOLD analysis project Ga0315280, IMG submission 203697) | Sediment microbial communities from Yellowstone Lake, YNP, Wyoming, USA - YL17G06_40 | ecosystem: Environmental > Aquatic > Freshwater > Lake > Sediment | place: USA: Wyoming | collected...
AGCGCATGCTGGGCAAGGAAATCATGCGTTCCGTAATCAGGATAGTTTGGGTCGCCGCTGTAGCCGCCATTACTCCAGCCGTACGCTGTCGGCATTACAGCGACGAGGAAGATCAGAATCAATGTGATCGTCATGCGCGCTGGCGGGCTTCGGTTCAGGCGTTCCTCAACCAATCTCATCATCGCAGCCTACAGTAACGATATGATCGCTTCGCCAGGCGGTTCGGGCATGTCTATGATGCGGTGTCATTGCTAGAAGCGGTGAGCGCTAGCTGGATGTGTGATCACGAGTAGCGCGATCGGAACTCTCTAGGTTTCTTGCCCTTTTGACGAATCCCAAGAGAAGGAACACAGCTATCATGCTGACTATGAGAACCAATGTTCCCATTAGAAATTCTGGGACATTGATTGCGAGCTTCGTCGATGGCGAGGCGAGCACCCAGTCAGCCGGGGAGTCCGTATCCTTTCCATCGGGGAAGCGTTGCCAGGATCGATTGTCGTTGAAGCCATCGCCGAAGGAGGGTGTCCGGTCTACTTCTCTTCCCGCTGAATCGAGGAGGACGACGCTTTCATCGCTGTCGTCTAGCCATTGCGCGTTTCCTGTGGGCGCGTCGCAGGAACTTCTAGGCTGGATGTTCATCACGACACAGCGGCCTTTAGGCTGAAGGACGGTTCCTTCGGCCATGGTTACCGTTACGGTTCGTCCGTGAGTCGTTGAGATCCGCCACCCGCTGATGTCGACGGACGAGTCCCCTGGGTTATGCAGCTCAACCCATTCATCAAAAACCGTTCTTTGGTCGGTAGGTGGATCTAGCTCGACTTCGTTGATCACAACATGAGTTGCAATCTGTGCGTCAACAGACTGGGCGAATATTAAATTCCAAGATGCCAACAACAGCAAGAGTACAGACAATCTTGGAAGGACCGCCGTCATCCAGAGCCGCCCCACAGACAGTCGACCACACGTAACAGTTTCGCAGGCGTACATGAAACCTTCGCCTGAAGACGATCCGAAGACGGAGTGAAACAGAGTGAGACGGTGCAACCCCTACAGTCCAGTCCGTCGAGAGATCCTCACTAATGGGCAAATCCCAGTCTTGGTATAGGTGGAATTCTACTAACCTTCGCTGGAATCCTAGTAATTCTTGGGCCGCAGATCAGACGGTCTGTCAGAAAGGTAGCGTCTCTAGTCCTTGTTCCAGGAAGTATATTCCTAGGGCGGTCAGAAAGAGCCCAAGTAGTATCGATATCTCTCGCTGCCTCGGGTTCACGTAACTAGCATGGCGATGCACAACAAACGAAACGAATCCGTAGTATCCGAAGTCTGCCAGCCAGTGTCCTGCAGTGACGAGCACAACTCCTAGGATCCCCATGACCTCTAAGCCTTTGAGGAGAAGAGCGAGACCTGCTGTGGCCCACCATAGAGGCTGCGTTGGATTGAATGCGGTGTAGAAGACTCCTCCGCCTAAGGAGGAGTTGACCCTAGCGGCCTCCATCTTGACTTCGCTAGTTCTACTCCTAATCATCTTGAGACCCATGAGAGCTAGAACGAAGCCGCCTGCCAGATAGATGATCGGACTATTTCCCAGTATGATCCAACCAAATCCGAACAGGATCAGTAAGATGACTCCGAACTCCCACAGTACATGACCCATCATAACGTAATGGCCAGTGACACGTCCCTTCTTGGAGGTGTCGTAGAGCGTGAAAGCTAGTAGGGGACCAGGAATGACAGCTCCGCTAAGCCCAACTACAAGACCAAGCGAGATCAGAGCAAGAGACTCAAGCATCATCTTGTCCATCATCCATCATTTGCGATCCACCTAGGCCTGACGGAAGAACATACGCTAGTTACGAAGAAATGGTATCCTCCTGGCAAGTCAGCAAACTCTGGTTGCGGCTCTAGTCCGATGTCTAGTTTATCCTGCTCAATTGAGCAGTAATACTCCAACCCAATGCTAGTAGCCAAAGTATGCCAAGAAGAAATGGAAGCCAAGAACCGTAGAGAGCGTTCGGGTGAAGATGACGAGTAAGCTTTCCAGCTTGGTCTCTCGCTTCTACCATTTTGTGCCCGCTCTCTATTATGTTCAGATTCATATCCTTCTCAACCTTAGCTGGATACCAAAAATCTGGGTCACTCTCTATCTGAATCAGTTTTTCTCTCCAGAAGTCTCTTGCTTGAAGATTATGTCTAATTATGATGTGATGGAAGATGCTCATCACTACACCTAAGCTTGCTAATGCAGTCTTCAGAGTGAAGACCCACATACCAGCTTGGTTAACTTGGGTTGCGACGAACAGGAAGCCCGCAAAAAGGATTGAAGCAAAAAGCAGGAAATTGTTTGTTCGTTCCGAGACAAACCTTCCCTCATGCATAACGAGCTCGAGTATCAATGAATACAAACGCCACAGTCGTTCATGCCTTTTCAATGAAAGAGGAGCGACTCCTGGCTCAGACTCGTTCATTTCTGTTATCTCTTTCCACTTTCGATTCCGCTTTCGATGACCCACACTTCTTCTACGGTTGGCCGCGAGGGAGACAATCTTCTAACACTCCGACACCCGAGACGAGCGTTCCTGCATATTCTAGGATTCCTCCCAAGAAAGGCTATGCGGTTGTGTGCGATACCCCCAGCCAAATCATCGCATTTGCACGTCCGCTTATGTTCGCTCATGAATTGCGTGACATGGATGTAGCCAGGTCAAACGAATCCTCGGACTATCGCCGCCCATAGGGTGAGAGAGGTCGCTACTAGCTAAATAGGTCTTTGACAACCAGCGGCGTCCCTCTTGCCGCATAACAAGCCAAGGCGAGCGCAGATCAGCGTATCCACGTCGAGGAGTAGAGCTTTGATTTCATGAAATCCGTAGTCGTAGATGTGGGCTGTCTTGCGGCCTCTGAGGGTGCAGATGAGTGAGTCTAGCCTTGGGCCCGTCAGCGTCACCCGAATAGTGGCTGTATCACCGCTGGCGGTTCCCTTGCCCGATAGATAGCTAATGCGAGCGCCCATAGGTAGTCATCGTGGACGCCTTCTTTCTCGGAAGACCCGAAGAGTGGACTTGGACCATCCCACTTGTAGAGATCTCAATTCTCGATCGGCCATCTTGCACGGAGACGTCATTCTCTATCCATAACTTGTCGTCTTTCTTTCCATTAAGGACGATCTCATAACGTCCCAGAAACGTTGGCGACCGTGTCACTCCGTAGTCCGTTGGATTTCTCTTTTCCTCTCGCTAGTCGTTCTATCACGGCTCCGATAAGCACGAAGAAGTATCCCAACATGTATTGAATTCGGTTCTCGCGAACCTGAAACACGCCTACGCAAATAGCCACGTATAATGTCGTGACAGCAAGAGGCCCTGCCCATGCATACTTCCTGTGTACCGCGACGGCTGCAATCCCAAGAAGGACTCCCAAGAACAATACCCAGAGTCCCTCTGGGTCAGAAGATGCAGTGTTCCAGAATGGTGCTGTCTCAGTTGTCGTAGCTGTTGTGGTCATCGACTCTGTCGTAGTGTGAGTGAGGGCCATTGTCTCCGTTAAGGTGTAAGTTGACAATGTGGTTGTGACGGTGACCCCGACCAAAGTAGGTACATAGATCACTGAGGTGAGGATCGATGTGGTCGTGGCGGTAGTCGATTCTGTAGTGCTGGATGTGACCGTTATTACGCTCGTCACCAAGATGCTCGTTGTTGAAGTCTCGGTTGTGGCGACTGCCGATGTTTCGGTCACGGTGACAGTTGCTGTTTCGAGCGGGTTGTTCACTGAATAAACGGACGGTTGAAGTGCTGCAACACCCATCGCAGCAACCAGAATAGTGGCTATGCATAAACTGCGAATGGGGAGTGACACGTCCGGGACCCCGACAGTCAATCTCTGAATGAAGGCTCCTATTTTCCTTTTCTTGGAAGAGAGCGGCAGCTTGTGCTCAAGGTTGAGAACCAATGACAAGGCGACCAGGCCACGTAACCTTGCCGTTGTTAAGCGTCGCAAGGACGGGCAGTCTTGCCGCATGTTGCAGTGAGAGATGACGCTTCAGGGGGGAGCTTAGTGAGCCGCGACCGAAAAACAGCATGCAACATGTTGTGACACCTGCTTGTGGCCCTATGCACTAGCTGGTCAAATACTTCAGCGTCATGTCGCATGAAAGATCTTTGAGGGATTTCAAGAGTATCTCGCCATCCTCAACTTTCGTTTTCACTTGCGGAAATCTTGTGAATGCTACTAAGTAGACCACGTCCATCACCCTGTTCGTCATCTCGACACGGAGGATTGAAAGGCATTTTCGATCTGAGTTTCCGCTTCCGATTGTCTCGAAAAATGCATGCGACCGTGCGATATGCAATATGGCTCCTCTTTGCCGTCATCGTCAGGACGATTAGCAGGCGAGAAAAGACTAAGTGGTGCAGATAGGGAATCATCTATATCAGCAGGATCCGAGACGTTGACTCTCGACTTCTCATACGTTGGAGGAGCGCTTGCCGCTCTCATAGCGGCACTTCTTCCCGTGACCTATTGGACCCATGGATCAGCTTCGAAGCTTGAGTCTGCAACATTTGCGCTGGTGACAAATAGGCAGCAGCAGGTTGTTGATCCCGCACTGATGACGGCGATATCTGCCCTTCCATCTGGTTTGCTGGCGGTGAACAAGCAGCAACGGGACAGTCTATACTTGCCTATTGACGCCTACGCAAAGCTAGATCGCCTGAGCGAAAGAGTGCTGACGATCAGGGATCGTACTTCTCAAGCAGTCTATCTCGGAGCTGTCTGCTCAATCACGACGTTTGTCACAGGGGTCCTCTATGCGATGGAGAATGGCCTGTACGGCCTGTTTGCAGTCATCTCGGGTCTTCTTCTATTCTCCTATCTTGACTCGGGTATCTTTCAAGTGAGGAAGATACGAGCCTTGGAGAGAATCAACAGACGCATATTGACTTCAAACTCTGTCGAAGATTTGAGGGATGCTGCCAGTGAAGCTCTGTCCAAGTACCTTACTTGAGTCAGCTATCACGAGAGAAACTATTGCAGACGTATTGTTTCCGAGACCCAGACGGAGATAGCTGCGTGCGAATAGAACCAAGTCAGGAGCACCCCGAGTACTACGAGCGAGGCCATAAGAGCATATCGCCAACGACCTGTCTGCGGGCAAGATGTGAAGTCTGGATAGCGGGACCAGACTTTGCCGAGCGGTGAAGACAAGCAGACCGCTACAGATGAGAACAGGGCGACTACAAGGAAGGGATGCGAGAGCGGAAAACCGGCCAAGAAGTCCAGAAAACCGAGAATCGTCGCCAGGGAACTAAGTCCCAGAAGCCGGAGTGCCTGCATGACACGACGAGGCACCTTCTGGAACAAAGGGTAGAACTGGGAGAAGATCGGGATAATCGTGGTCGAGATCAGCAATATGCTGAACGCCATGAATTGATTGCTTATGGCGAAGCGCTGGATCAGCAGGACAAGCCAGGCGATCAGGGAGAAGTTGACCTCCACTGGCCGCCAGCAAGCCACCATAGATACATGACTGTTCGCCACAAAGTCCTTGCTGCGCCAGGGTAATCCCAAGTTGAACGAGAGTAACCCCAAGGTAGCGGAAAGAAGGACGATCATACCCGAAGAAAATGGGAACCTTATCTGATCGAGATAGACTATGTCGTAGGTCTGAGCAAATGCGTAGAAAGTGAAATACGGGGCGAGAAACATCGAGACAACCACGACCGCGACCAAGGCGAGAAGAACTGAAACACAGCTGCGAAATGGCGCACCCGATTTTGATGCGGGAGCTCTCGAATGCAGGCAAAAGTAGAGGAAGATCAACCAAGTGGGTGAGCTCGCAGTGACAGCATACTTCCACAGTTGCGAGGCAGGACACGATGCGCATAAGTTTGTAGAACTAAACAACCAGATGAACACGGCATAGTAGAACAGAATGCTTCCCGTGACTACAATCGCCACACGACGACTAGGTGAAAACATCTTCTGGCCACTTGCTGAGTTGCATTCAGTCTCCAAAAAGGTCTTTGATGACTAAGGGTGTCTCTCTTGCATAGCAGGCCAAGGCGAGCGCCCACAGGTAGTCATCATGCACGCCTTCTTTTTCAGGCGACTCGAAGAGCAGATTGCCTGCCTTGCTCACGTGGTAGCGGAGCGAGGTGATCTGCATAACGAGTTTCTTGTCGTTCGGAAGGGTGATGCGTTTCTGCTCGAATAGGCTTCGCAGACCCGCAGCACGAAGTCGGCCAACAGTTGTTCAAGGACTCGTGATGCAGTGGCCGAAGACAATTTCACTTGAAAAATCCGAAAGAGCCAAGTGTCGAAGCGGCCGCACAATCATTTGAGACCGTTGGCGTTGTTGAACCCTGATGAGATTGAAGTTGTTCGCTACTACATAAAATGTGAGATCGGAAAGGTCGTTCGAATATGGGAACAAGAAGAAGGTTTCGTCCAGACGTATAACAACGCTATCGACAAGTTTCCTCAAGACGAGGCCTTCAGGCTGATGAGAGCCCTCACGGGGCCGGAGTACCGAAAAAACCCGCTCTATGAGCACTTAGGCAAGAACGAGTATTCCTGGAAGAGAGAAGGAGTCACCTGCCATTTGCTGCGTCTGCCAGAAATAAATGACCGGGTGAATCCAATTCTGGAAAGATGTGGCTTCAACCTGGCTAGGCTCGTTGAGTACCTGGGCGGCGAGAGAACCATGCAACCGCGCCTGTCCGAATTTCGAGATACAGGCAGAAAGGTCTGGCATTCAAGCCTCATAGCCATTAGATGCGAAACGGCCGTGCAGATACTCGACGGAGCACATCGAGCAGTCATCCTGGCCTCCAGAGGCGCTCCACAGATACAGTGCTATGTCGGATACCGGCGCCAGTCACAGAACAGAGAACCTCAAGACCGTACTGAGCAGGCGCCTCTCGATTTGACGCGGTTTGCGTGTGAGGTATGCTGCCAAAGATGAAGCAAACGCCGGGGTATAAAAGATCAGGGCCGCTCGAAAAGCGCCATACGACCGCAAGTGTTATCTTGTTACGATGCCAGCGACTCCCGTGGCAAACCTGGCCATGAATGTGCTAGTTTTTGTTCTCGTCATGATCTGCTTCACGGGAGTAGTCTTCATAGCAGCGACCACGGCGCAAGGCGTGCCGATCAACTGGCTTCAGCGACAGATCCCACTCAATCTGGCCCAGGGCCGTCTCTCGGTTTCGGTCTCACCAGAAGTTCCAATCACCAAAGGACAGGCGGTCACGGTCACAGTGACTAATGCGCAGACCCTGCAGCCCGTCGAGGGGGCCTCAGTGAGCATCTCAAAGGATGGCTCCCACTTGGTTGATCTGGTGACCGATGCGAACGGTCGCGCTCAGTTCGAGTATCCGGGGGAGACCACCATCATATTGATCAGCAAGGGACCTGATTTCGCGACCCAAATGGAAGTTCTTCCGAAAGTACCCGACGAATGGCTTCGCGCGATACCAATAAGCTTGTTCGTTGCGGTCGTTGCGGACATTATTGTCGCTTTGTTCATGTCACGATTCGGCCATCCCACGGTCTAAATCAAGCAAGGGTAGCCGACCGCTGGGTTTCAGCTGCAAGGTAGTCAAATCTGGTCTGTTTCCGATCGCGAAGTGGTTTTACCGTCAGGTCGCCACTAGTCCTTGTCCGGTCATCGAGGCGACGGCAAATCTCTACTTTCTTACCCCCAGACATAAGAACACTCCTACAAGGCTTGCTCGTTCGGGGGATTCCTACCCCTAGACGTTCCCTGCGGAATCGTGACATTCAGTAGTAATCCACAATCATTCTACAGTCTGTGTTTTGTCGTCGTGAGAATCGAGAATAAACAAGCCTCCCTCAGACATCGCCCTTCGAAAGTCCCTCATCCTATCGATGAAGGCAAGGTCGCTTGATTCGAATCCGAGAGACTTTAATCGAGTCTTGACATTGGCCGGAGGAAGGAAATAGTCCCCTAGGTAAGGCAGGAACGCGTTTTTCTGTGTCCGCAGCTCTTCTGCTGAAACAAGCCGGTTGAATATCCGCATCTCCTCAGCTAGGTATCCTGCCATCTCTTTCCATTCTGAGTCGCCGGTTCCGTGCAGCTGTGCCTTGACAGTCTGGCGTCCTTCTGCGATAAGCTCAAAACGACCCTCTTCCCGACACATCAGTGTCAACGCCTCTGGACATCCAATTGACTTGTCGATCAAGACAAGTTCCGAACGCAATACACTCACGAGTCCATCGAACTTGCTTGTTATGAAAGACTTGGGAAGCCTGTTGGTGGCCAAATCCTCAATGACCTTTGCGTGGATCTCTTGGGAAATCTTCGTGCCATAGTATCTTTCCATGAATAGCTGCTGGCCCTCATCCGAAGACAAGCTCACAAGTTCCGCACGATCTTCGTTCCAGAGTCTAGCAATCGTGTTTTCAAGTCCCAGTAGATCAGCCACATCGTACTTCGGCAAGACCATACGCAAGGCGACATGCATTCTCCATGGTTGGAGATTCAATCGTTTGAGATTGTGGAGCTTGCTCTTGGCCTGCCTGAAGGGCGAAAGAATGCTTTCCGGTCTATAGTCAAGTTCTCCTGATACGACACCATTAGATATCTTGACGTCTCCAAGATCTCGGATGAGCGCTTCTTCTTGTAGAGGAACGGGCCGTCCCCAGTCTTGGAACTCATCTGCGACTATTAGTAGAGCCAACAATGGAGTTCTATCGATAATCGCTTCGCTGCAAGAATTGCTGTCATGAAACACGATCGCTTCAAGCACCGGAAAGAAACGTTTTGCATCCTTCACATAGTCAAGAAACTCAATCCCAGCCACAACGTTGTGGGCAAAACCCTCGAGCAGTCCTCCCATCATCTCGGTCTCGGAGCCACCAGTTTTCAGAATCTCAAGGAAACAACGAAGTTTTCTCGTTGCATAGGAGTACGAGAATTCTGGGAAGACCAATGTCTTGTAGCAAGCTTGCATGGATTCAATTGCCTGCCCGATAATTGTCTTTGATTCTGCTAGTGGATACGCTATATCATGGAACAAGCAGGCGACTACGAGCCCCCCTAGGAAATTCTTTGGGAATTCTTGTTGCTGGGTAGCAATGGCGTTTGCGAGAAGTGACACGCGGAGCATATGATTCAGATGATCCCTGTAGAATTTCCTTCCCATGCCGCTGCGAGTCGCTATGAGCAGATCCTCAAGGTGAACCAGGCTCTCTCCAAGCCTGCCTCCCCGCACCTTTCCCTCCTCAGAAATCTCGTCGCAAAGCAGGCGCTCCACAAACCAGGGTATGAGCCCCGACGCTTTCAGGCGCTTTTCCTCGAAGTCCGCCGTCGATATCCACTCGCGAAAAGCCCTACGGCACTCGTCATCCCACGTACCCCTATCAAGAAGGTATGAGTCGCATACTGCCGACGAGATGGCCTCGTCCGACATAGTCATTCATTGGAACCGACCGACTTCGTTTTATATAAGCTCGGAGACGATTCTCTCGGGCGGCTCGCGGTGGGTTCTCAGACGCTGCAAAAGAAACTTGGAACCCGTCGATATCGAAGAGTGTCTTTGCGACTGGATCACGCCCTCTGGAAGAAGCAATTCGACGAGGCAGGAAAATACAGTGCCCAAATCGCTGCAGTAGCCTCCTCATCAGACACGCTCGCGATTCTGACGTCAGCTGCTCAGGCCTACAAAGAAGGCAAGGACAAGAATTGGACTAAGTCAAGCTCGGAAATCGCCGGGTCAGGAATTGTGCGTGCAGCCGAGATCTCCAAGGTTAAGTTGACTCCCCAAAGGAAGGACATAGTCAAGGCAGCTCTGTCCGAGGCAGTCGAACGAGCGAAGTCTAAACATCCGTCGTGAGGGCCTTGGACTCTGAGTTCAGGCGCTTTCTCATTGACAGCTACGCGGGAGTTCTTTGCAAGCAGGGACTCGAACTCCTCTACAGGGATCACGGCGCAGAGGTCAGATTCACCGACAGGAGCCGCGCCAAATATCGAACCGACAAAGAGCGCGAACTCATCGAAAGTCAGGTTGCTGCCAAGGCTCAGAGACTGGCAAGAGAACTGGTTGACGAGTTGGAATCACATGGGTTCAATACTCCTGAGGATTTCGTGACAAGAAAGCCTTTGCTGAAAGCGATAGTAGATGGGTACCACAAAAGACTGATCGAGAAGCTGAAGTCAAGCTGATGCAGGCGACAAATCTTCTGGCACAATACAAGGTACCCCGTGCGATGCCAATCGACTATGCACCCGCACTGAAGTGCCGATCACAAAGATTCTACTGTCAACCCACAACTCCGGCAAACGAATTTTGGAGACTTGCCGTCGCGCTTCACGCGGTGGATAATGCTCGGCTGCGCGTGGACGAGCTGGAGTTCTCCACTCATTGTCAGGAGTTTCTACAGCTGGGCGACAAGATAGCACAGCTGTACGAATTCCTTACAAAAAAACCACTACGACTAAAGGTCAGTCGAACCAACCCACCTCCAGGCGATCGAACCATTTCAGTTACGAGGTCCATCGAATCGCTCGTCCTGTTTTCAGGCGGACTCGACAGTCTTGCCACCGCGATTTCAACGAGCAACGGAAGGTCACTCTTGTTTCACGCAACAACGAGCAACATAGTCTTGTCCAAGGTCGAGGCTCTAAGAGAGTCGAATCGAATCTTGAAGGGAAGGCCTGCCTACTACGCGGACTGCCGTTTCTCATCGATGGGTGGAGGTTTCTCTCAGACGCGCGGTCTGCTTTTTCTGTCTGCTGCTGTAAATGCTGCCGGTCATCTTGGGGTCAAAGAAGTCGTGATGGGGGAGAACGGCCCCCTGATGATTAACCCGGAAGTTTCACCTAGTTGGAGCCCCACAAGGAACACTCACCCGCGGCTAATCACAGACATCCAGAGTATTACTGAAGACTTGGGATACGACGATCTCAAAATTACTGCGGTTAACAAAGACAAGACAAAGGCCGAAGTTGTCTTAGAAGTAGCTGAGAGGGTTGGAGACAGCATAAGCAGAAGCTATTCCTGCCCTAGAACAAGAGGGACCAGCGCAATGTGCGGACTCTGTTTTGGATGTTTTGTGCGCAGGCTCAGCCTAGATGCCTTGAACATCGGCGATTCACCCACGTTGTACAAGCAGGATGCTCTTGCAGTAGGGTCGTCAGGTCTCACAGAGTATGAGAGGTCAAGAATCGATGGCCTGAAAGACGCCTTGTCATACTACAAGCGATTCGTTGTAGGATCCAATCCGCCCACGGACTGGAGCCTAGACATACCCAATGGTTTCTTCGAGAATGCTAAGGGAATGTTGCGTAGGTTCTCGTTGGATCTCTTTCTAGGAATCAGAAACTGTCTCCAAAGGAGTGGAGATGGGCCAAGTGCTTTGAAAGAGTATTGCCGTGGCGCTTTGGACGAAATCGATTCCGAGGAATTGGCCCGTAGGCAGTCCGAACTTAGCCCAAAGTAATGGCGTTCTGTGACATAGGGTGATGTGATACGTTCATTCGACTGTGACGGTTGTCCAAGGAGAGTAGGGTCGGTTTATCAGGGGACTTGGCGCTGCCAGAGCACTTACTTCGTCCAGTTCCCACGCATAGAAGTGACACTCAGGTGCGATCTCCTGAAGATCCCTCTGGGGCTCACCCAAAGGAGCGTCTGCCGTCAGGAATTCAAACTCGCCTATTCGAGTCTTTACAACGTCTTCCGCCATTTTCCTTATCTCGGCTCCCGTCACAAGCCTCGAACATACCAGTTCGGCGCAAGCCAGCGTGACTCCTCTTGGGAAAGATCGCGCGGCTTGATTCAGAATGGAATCGCCTGTCTTGACAGGTCTGCGACGCGAGGCTGCGATGATTATGGCTCCTCTCTTCTTTGTGTCATAAGTTCGGAATTCCCATCGTTTCTTCCCGAAGGCTATCAGAGAAGCGTAAGGTTGTCTTACCATCAGACAGGGAAGGCGTGTTTGCAAGAGGACTGCCAGCAGTGTACAACGTAGGCACTATCCCGAACTAATATGCGTTTCACACTCGATTGATCAGTGCTAGTAGAGGTCTCGCAACAAGTGGCTGATCTCGTCCGCCAGGTTCACAGCATCTACGGCATATTTCTTGAAAGCTCGGACCTGATAGACCATGCCATCTCTGCTGTCAATGAAGACAGGCTCGTTCGGCAGAAAGACAGCCTCCTGTACGGTCTCTTTCCCATTCTGGACTTTGGTAGAGAGCTTCTCTATCTCGTCTATGTCGTTGTACGGTTGCTCCAAGGTCCCTTGCTCCGTAGGGAACGGTCTCAGAGTCATATTGCGTCGAATCGACATGTGAGCCGCCTCGTTCCGCAGGTCTCGCACCCTTCGGAGTTTCTCCAGAATCTTTGGAGTGAGTACCTTCTCTGTTTCACAGAAATTGATGAGCGTTCCAAACGTCCTGTAGTTCTGATCAGCGTATTTGGCTTCGTATTCCGAAAACAGATCTTTCGACCTGAGGAATATCTCGACCAGCAACTCTACGACAACTGAGGCCATGAGTGTGCAGGATTGGAAGAGGCCGTACGTGTATGCTTTGAATGCTTCAGTCCAGCATCTGACCGTCTCCTCTTCCGGGTTCAGCGAGTGTGGAATCTCGAATGTGGGCGAGATCTCTGGGCCACGGCCAGGAGTCCATATGCTTCTTCCAAGAACTTCGAGACGCCATTTGGCCCTGAACTTGAGTTGACTCCGATCGTACTCCACTATGGATCCTTCAGTCGCTTCAAGGCTTTTGCTTGCCATGAGAACTTCCTTCACTACCTAGTCAGACTTCCTAATAATCGAGCTTTGATCCTGACGCATGTCCTTGACTAGCGAGAACACAGCGTCAGGAAGAGCTTGTGGAAGCTGTCTCAGTATTGACTGCGGAGTTGGTCAAGAAGAGTAACTCAAGTGATAGACTACGTTACCAGTTCGAGAAATTAAACTAATCACAACCGCCTTAGGTATCTGACAAACGGGATTACATCACCAAGGAGACCCCTGCAATATCAATTTGAGTGCCCGAAAGCGTACACAAGCCCAGAAAGACGAGACCTGTTGCCGCTCTCAATGACAAACCCGTGCTCAGAGGATCCCTTGAACCAAACGTGGAGTACAGCCCAGTCAGACAGCTCCTGACCATCTGTCTCGAATGTTGATCAGGACTCCGCGAGGTTCTTATTCGGTATCGACCTGTAGCAGGGAGTCCGGATTTGAAGCGTCAGGAGTGGGAGAGGAGGAGTGGTTTTGTGGTGGTGGGTCGCTTGGTGTGTGGGTGACTTGGTGCGCACACACACAGCAACCCCGAAACGACGACGGACGACGATGGACGACGGGTCTGAGGGAAGAATCCTTTAGTTTATGAGAAGAGCATCGAAACTAGTCCTTAGAACGATTACTTCACAGCTTGAGGAAGCCACCAGAGATTGGATTCTGGGATGGCGACACAGGTAAAGGAAGGGCACTTGGCGCTCATAAAAGAACATGAAAGGAAACAAAGACAAGACCGTTCGAGCATTATGCAGTTTGATGGGGACTCACAAGAAAGAAGCGGCAGAGATACTCCCTTTCATAGCGTTTTTCGGGAAGTTTCTCAGACCTGTCTACGGCGGGACGACCTATGCCAGAAAGAAGGATTTCATGTGGGAGAGAGAATGGCGGTACGCTTCTACTGAATTTCGCTTCAGATTCAAGGAGAAAGACGTATTCATCGGACTCTGTCCGGAAAACCAGATTGCCGGATTTGAATCCAAGTTCGCTTGGCTAAAATTCATAGATCCAAGACGGAATATGAAGTGGTATGCCGAGAAGCTTATTGAAGCGAGCAAACGAGCTGGACTCAAACAGGTCATGTTCTAATCGACGCGTGTTGCGAGCAATTGAGACCGCATTGTGACTCTTTCCACTTAATGTTTCCCGGCGAGTTCAAGGCTGCGTTGCTTTTCGGCCAACCGATCGAGGTCGGCGAGCGTGGCTGCTATCTTGGTTTGGTTTCCGAGTTTCAGCTCGATCTGCAGGCTCTCGTTGCACAATCTGGCAGCCTCACCGTAGTTTCCCCTGTCCTCCTCTATCCTTGAGAGCTGATGCAGAGTTATTGCTACCCCCGACTGGTTTTCGAGTTTCCGATTGAGTTCCAAGCTTTGCTCATACAGGTGCCAAGCCCCGTCATAGTTGCCTCTCAGGTAGTCAATGTTAGCCAGCTGGTGTAGTGTCCGTGCTATTCCCAATTGTTCACCCAGCTCCCGGCTGATGTGCAGACTCTGATCATAGAGTCTCTTCGCTTCGTCCAAGTTGCCTCTGTGTTGTTCTACGATGCCAAGTGAATGCAGAGATCTAGCAATTCCTGACCGATCTTGAAGTTGCTCGCTGGTCTTCAGGCTTTTATTGTAGAGCCGCACCGCTTCATCATTGTCGCCCTGGGAATCTGCAATATCCCCCAGGTTCCTCAACGTATTGGCTACCTCGTTGTAGTCTCCAATCTGCCGTATCATGTCCAGGCTCTGATGATACAGCTTGTATGCCTCATCATGATTCCCGGCGGCGTGCTCTACGGCTCCAAGATTATTCAAGCACACAGCTAGCGCCGACAGATCACCTAGCTTTTGCAGAACTGCCCTAGTTTGATTGAACAGTCTCCTAGCTTCATCATAGTTTCCCTTCTCCTTCTCTATTATCGCTAGGTTGCTGGTTGTTAGCGCAATTCCCCTTTGGTCCCCAAGCTTCCTCGATACCTCCAGACTTTGACGATAGAGCTTTGTTGCGTCGGCATAGTTGCCTCTGTTCTGTTCTATCAAGCCCAGATTGTTTAGGCTCGTCGCTACTCCCCACGCGTCTCCTAGTTTCTTGAAGATGGCTGTAGCTTTCTTGTGGAGCCTCTTGGCTTCATCATAGTTGCCTGTCTTTAGTTGGACGAAAGCCAAGTTCAGCCAATACGTGCCTTCTGTCGGAGCCAATTCTACTGATCGACGATAGCATCGAAGAGCCCTAGTTCTTTCGCCCGATCGATAGAAGTGATTGCCGAGATAGAACAGATACTCCGCTCTGCTTTCATTCTTCATATTCTATCCCTCTCCTAGAAGCACGGTCTGCAATCTGTTCGCATCCTCTGAGGAAACCTCGTATGGTATGATGTCTTCTAACCCGTCGGCTAGCATGCACCTAGAATCATGGGTCTTGCACCAAACATCTCCCTTCGAGACTACGTGTTGGAAATCCGAGTGATCAAACTTGCCTTGTGGTGATTGCATTGCGGAGATCAGTTCATAGTCCGCAAAGCAACCCAGAACACTCTTAATGATTTTGAGGACTTGAAGAACTGCCTTTCCGCCTGCTGGGAGGAGTTCGTATGACCTCCTAAGTTCTGCATCTGGCGCCAAGACAGAGAGCGGCGTGCCCCTGAATGTACTTGGTTCAAGCTTTATGCTCTTGGTCCGAGCGAGTCTTCTTCCTTCTTCTAACGACCAAGTCCCAAGAGATATCTCGTCCCAAATGAACCTGGACAACACAGGCCAGTTTGAATCATATTTCTCACAGGGAATAGTTGCGACAGTCTTGAACTTCCTATCCTCGACATAGAACCTCAGTTTCTGGTCTAGGACGACGTCGTCCCTGAATTCATGCAGGTCGTTCAGGAAGAGGACGCAACCTCTAGTGAGAAACGGTGGAAACCTTTCGTTCAGTTCATGAGGCATTGGCATCAGAACTCTCTTCCAAGAACGGTCCCACAGGCTCAGATGACCAATGAACTCGGTCACGAGTCGTGATTTGCCTCATCCGGTTGCCCCTTTGATCAAAAGAGGCTTAGTGCCATCTGCATACCAGGTCCTCAGTTTCTCGAGGGCGAGATCGACTGATGCGACATCTTCGAGAAATGTCTGTGGATCGTATCCATATTCTCCTCCTCGGAAGATCCTCTCGTAAGGAAGCCCACGACAGCGATACTTCGGCCACCTTGGCTTTCTTACTTGGAGGTAGGCCAATACTATGGCAGCGATGGCGATAAGAGCAGAGAAAAGGATATACCAATTTGTCATGAGCCAAGCCAAAGCGGTGCCAGTCTCCAACTTCGACCCGTGCCTACCTACGTTTCGATTCTCGATGAGAGATATCAGACCTACGCCCGCGGTTGCCCAGCATCCTTCACAGGTTAGATGTGGAGCATAATGTGATCATGTCAGCCATGATGCCGCCCGCGTCTGTTAACATAGGTGGATGGCGCGTTTCGTTTTCGTATGCCGTCAACTGGTTGGGAGGGCTTTCCTAAGACTCGGTGCGAGGCACAACAAACTGTTAAGCTGAGACACTTTAACATGTTGGCACATGTGTGAGCAGTTGCTTTTACGATGTGGGACGGTTATCGATTGACAGTCAGATCATAGAGCTGATTGGCACAGCATAAGAGACTCATCGAGCTTGAGAAACGCGTGAAGGAAAGCCTAGAGTCAGGGTAGGGCGCTGCTCTACGCTCCCATCATCAACTGAGACGAAGGTTCGATAACACAAAAAACACGAAAGTGAGTACGCTGGATGCGACAAGAAGTGCCTGCACGAGATTCCACTCCTTCCCGACTACGTGATGCCAAATCCACCAAAACGAAAAGAGAACCGAAACGATGAGCAACAGGGGCCAATATTCGAATGAGCTGATCAAGCTCAGAAGAGCGTTCCAAAGGAAGTAGCTGACGACCAAAGGAGATACAATTATTGTGGCGAAGAAAAACACAGCTATTTTCCAGGTGCTCACAAAAGGATTCAGTTCGGGATAATCTTCAGCTTCACCGAAGCGCCATTTCCATCCGTAATCTCCTTCATGCTCAACAAGTACGAGCACAATGAGTTCGGTAACCAAGAAGACGAATGCTGCAGCCGTGAGCTGAAGGAACGGATCTGAGAATGGGGGCGTGTTAGATTACCACCATTTCAACTGACTCGTACATAGGAGCTGATATCCACCCATGCTGCGTCTCCGCCCTTTGGTTCATGTCGCGAAGACAACCGCATCTCGCTCCCGATGCATATTCCCCATAGCTGCGTCTGAATTCCTCCTCTTGAGGAATTGACTGAAAGCTTCAGCCCCAAGCGTGATTCCCACTATGACCGCCAACCAAGTCGTCGTATGTCCGTCCTCAAGGTCGTGGATGATCGATGCAACCGCTGCGCCGAAATTGAATATTCCGGAACCCTTGAACCGGTTGCCAGTTTTGTATGCCGCCAACGGTCCGTGCCTGACGTCTCTATGATTTGCTCCAAGTCGAGTTACAGGTTCGTCCTTCCATTTGTGGACGTAGTCGAAGTCGTCGCCAAGTATGCCCCTACTTGTTCGTCTGTGGGTTGATCTATCGGGCAAAGATATCGCCCCGTTGAAGATAGAGAGAGCCTTGGGCCTGCTGTTTCCTCAAGTTAATACACGCCTCTTGCATTCAATGCCGAAGTTGTCTGTACTGTTTCATATGTTCCAAAAGTCTCGCTGAGTAAAGACAGGCTAGGATTGCTTCCACCTGTTATAGAATCGTAGATCTGTTGAAGCCACGACCCAATCGGGATAGAACCTTGCTGTAGCGCGGCTGAGAATAGGAAACATATGAAGGCTGCCTCCTGCGATGAACCAGCAGCGGCTGCTTGTGCAGCCGTTAATCCCAGATTTGTCAAAAACAAGTCCGCATTGCGGTTGCTCGGCTCATCTGTCAGCGCCTTCACAGAATCCTTGTTCTCATCGAGCGTCGCTGCCAACACAAGCGCTGGTGCAGTCTTCTCCTGCATCTGACTTCCAATGTCACGTATCTTCTCAATAATGGCTCCTTGCCCAACATACTCGGCGCCGTAGGCCGCGACATTTCCCAAGGCGGCAAGTTGTCCCGCTGCGTCTTGTGCATTGTGGGCTTGGTCGTTTATGGATTTGACTAAGTAAGCCGCTTGCAAAGCTAACCTAATCGCGAAAGCCCGAGACTGAATACTTGAGCCAAGTATCAGTTGGCCAGTACCTGGATCCGCTAGTATCATGAATTTCAGAATATTAGTCGAGCTGTCCCTGACATCCCAAAGGGCGTACTCGTTGCCGTCTACCTTCATCCTCGCAACGGGAACAAGTTTCTCGTTCTGGAGCGGGATGTTTGGTTTGACACCATTATCTTTCGGTGCGGGAACTGTGATTATCCCGGTCACAATTGCAAATGCTGCTCCCCCGATGACGAGCACGATCAGACACACTCCCGTGAAAAGCCCTCCCAAAGCGACGCCCGATCCGCGCAACTTTCTCGCCTTATATATGGCGCAGTCTTCAGCACCCTATATGAATGTTGCGGCGCCACAAAGTGAATTGGCTTTGTCGGGCAAAGCCAGAGCCCTCTGCAGGGCAAGGCTTCCGTACCTGAGCGAACTAATGGGGATGCGCGATTTGGCAAAGACTTTAAGACTCAATGACTAGCCTCATCTGTCCTAGTGACATATGAAACGGGTTGCAGTAAGTTGACATTCACTGAAATAGGAACGAGTAAACTCAGGGAGTCTCTGAAGACTCGAGACATTGATATTCTGAAGTTTTCACCGGCGCTGTTCAATCCATACCGAATCTTGATTATGAAGGCTCTAGCGATCAGCGGTGAAGCAGATTTTAGGGACCTAAGGTGTGCACTGAAAGGCACGACGGACGGCAATCTTGCAAGTCATCTAAACGCTTTGAAGACGGCGGGCTACGTAGAGCCGCGTAGGAGACCACTTGGACACGGCAAGTCGTTGACCACATACGTGCTGACAACTAATGGTATCCGAGCGTTCAACGAATTTCGTGAATCATTGGCGGAGGCAACAAACATTGGCCAATAAGGGTGGAGTTCTTGCCTGCCTCGAGGCCCTTGGGTTGAAGCCAACCATGAAAACGTTTTCGGACAGAAAGAAAATGCAGAAACTTGCCTACCTTCTGCAAGAAGTCTTCGGAATCGACCTCAGTTGCAATTTCAGTTGGTACATTCACGGCCCATACGCGCCAGATCTGACACGTATGCTGTTTGAGATCACAGAGAGTCGTGTTTCCGCGAAGACCGAAGCACTGGACAAAGTAGACGCTGCCAAAGTCGAGAGAATGAGATCTTTTCTAGGAAGCAGCATACATTCCACGGACAAGCTTGAGCTCTTGGGTTCCCTGCATTACCTTAAGAAGCTCGGCAAATCACAAAACGTGAACGACCTCGAGATTATTGCAGTCCTAAAGGAAAAGAAACCATACTTCAAAAACAAAGACATCGCTTGGGCCTGGCAGAAACTAGGAACGATGTAAGACGCACGCCAAGATGGTGGGCCCGCACCGGGTCCGCTAAGAACCTCATTGAGGCTTCAAGGGACCGCAGCCTTTCGAGAGGAAGGAACATGCGACTGCATTCACCACTGTGACAGACAGTTTCTCCGGTCAATGGGATTTCGGTGAAGACGTGGCGAGAATAGTGGAACTCGTCGAAGCTGGAATGGCGGACCATGAACCCTCGTAACCTATCATGTCAGCAGAGAGTCGAATCTCGTCTACACCCTCTCTCTCCCGACAGCTGGGGACGATGAAATGTACGTTTTCCCAAACTGGGCCTAAACGTATCCATTCATAGTTTCCTGCTTCTCGCACTCCTCAACAATCGCTTCCATAGTGCTCCGCAAGTTGGTCAGGGGACCACGAATCATGTATCCTCTTTTGCTCTCGAGTTCCTCCAACTGACTTCGCAAGTCTTCGTGCGAGGCTAATTCTGTCCTGTGTTCTCTCGAGAGAGCCTTCCAATATACGTGGATTCCCAACAGTATATCCTCCGAATCGAAGGTTGAGTCCACCAAAGCGCTAGGCCCTCCTTTTGAAGACTTGAGGGCAATCTGCATTATCATCCTTAGAACTCTAGGAATTATCACGGTGTCCTTGTCTTGGCAAGCCGTACTGAATACATTAAGACGAATAGACCTTCTATGCACATCATCAACTTGCTGATTGCATCTACGTAGGCCATGTGAATAGTTTCCCATCTTTGCGCATCGCTAATGGCGTACTTCTCTTGCCAAGTTCCGGACTGCAGTTCACTAATCAGGATGCTCTCTAGTTCTATCACGCGAATCATAGCTTGGACGTTCTAGTTGAACAGAATGAGAGTTGTCCAAGTCGCTTCAGTAAACGCCTGGCTCGCGATGAAATCCTTCCTACTTTCTAACTTCTGGTCACGAGAAAGCATGCAACCTATTCACAGGCACGACCTTTCAGAGAAACCTTTCATAAGTCTTTGCGGCCGCTCATTGCGAGCTGAGTAGGTCCAGCACAACTAGCGGTTGGTTCTCAGATAGTCTTCCAATTTCATCTGCGACGAGAGCGTAGACGAAGGCATGGAGCGCGTCATCTGGTTCGCCTTCAGGATGTTTGTAGTAGTAGCGGCGTCCCGAAATGGTTTCCTGCTCTTCCATCTCGATACATGCGACTTGACCAACGATCCATTGATTGACCCGTTGACGTGTCGTATCGCTCTAGTCTGCATAAGACGCGTCTCCATGAGGGGGGAGGGAGGGGTGGGGGGGCATACCTGTGAGAAAGCCGTGCAGGGGGGTGAGGATTACGTAGACTTACAAGTCTCACCAGACTGGGCCTTCGAAGCGAAGGTCATCTAGAAACCAGTGATAGCAGACTATTCGCCGAGTATTGGATGATCGGTCTAACTCAGAAATGAAATGTATCTTCAAACCCTTGTCAGCTGCATGTCTGAAGTTCGTCAGCAGGATGGGGTTGTCACATCGGTACGTGTTCTCCTCGATTCCGCGCGGGTACGGCTCAATGATGGTCACTTCTGAGTCTTGGACTGCAACAACTATCCCGTATCCAATGAGCTCTCGTGGTTTCTGTTTCAAGATCCTTCCTATGATCTTGCGGATGCACGACGCCAAGCACCCTGTTGACTGACTTGATGCTGACAAATGTCTCCGGTTTAGGCTACCATTCACAAGTGACTCCTCCCTTCGTAGTCGATTACGATTGGCGTTAACATTAACACTTTAGCAATAGTGTTGGACTTCTCTTGTAGTACGAGGATGTTCGAGTAAGCTGTCCTATCTCTGGTTTCGGAGTCATCAGGAACTGTCTAGTTCTTCCGCTTCATCATTGCTTTCACGACTTGACGCCGATTCCTGTCGCCGTCTTGAGTAGCAGCGTGGACAAAGATCATGCCTCTCAGTCTCGAAGTTCTCAAGCTCAAATTCATAGTTGGACACGTCCTCACTTAGCGTGCCACAGTCTTCACACTCCAGCTTCAGATCCTCTTGCGTCCAAGGATCAAGCACGAGTCTCTGGAAATCCCTCTCAAATTCGACGGCACCATTTGTGACTTCGCCCGGTTCTCCGGTTGCCCCCCAGATGTGACGCTTGACTGAGTGCAGTTGTGCATCGTAGACCTCAATGAGTCGCATCATAGCCTTCGTCCATTCCAATCGACTTGCGTTGTCATGCCCCCGCCCCGTCCTAGCTTGCGACATCTCACGCGCATTCTCAATCGCCTCCTCAAGAAACTCCAGGATTCTCCGATGCCTGTCCAACCAGCCGAAAACCTGCACCTTTCCCGACACTTTTCGACGGGATTTGCACATGGGATCGGAGCCAATTCCAGCCTTCTTTCTCCTCACAGACGACCAAAACCCACCGATTCAATTGCCAGAAAGGGAGGATACACGACCACTGATGGGGGGAGGAAGGCCTGGCATTTCGATTTCTTGACACCCTGTGTGTGATTTGCCTTTCTGGTGCATAACGTGTCAGGTCTCTTTTCTACCAGATACTGAAGCCCCCAGACGCTTCATGAAAGGCTATGAACCTTTGAAGTCGGTTTTGGCTTAGTGAGTTATCGGAAGGTGTTTCTGGCAGTGTCGGTCTAAGCTCTCTCAAGGCCGCAGCAAGCTGTAGTGCTCTGGTGTTGTTAGCATAAAAGCCCTCATTGCATCTCATCACTTGGATTTCATTGTCACTGAACAGACCTGTCTGACGGATGAGGCGTATGTACAGCGGCCAGTCGTCGAAGTTCACAAACAAATACTCGCCATCTTCTCCGGTCGGGTCTCGACCTCTCAAATCAAAGCCCGTTCTCTTTCGCCTCCGGGAGATCACCGTTCAGCGCTACGAGTTTCCACAGACGATCAAGGGTCTTGTCCAAGCGATCCACAGCCAATCCGATTCCTTGCATGACGTGCAGGTGGCTACTGATCTGCGATGAGAACTGTGAAACCACTGTGGTGTTGTTGCGTTGCAACTCCAGTACGGGACGAATCCAGGTTGGCCAATTCTCATGGACTTCCAAGCATTCTGGGTGGCTTGCATCTGCAAGGATGTCTAACCCCAGCGAGTCACGGTAGAAGCCAACCTTGAACGGAGTCAACGGTCCGACTCGGAACGTTCGATGTCGTCGCACAACTTGCAGACCCTTGATCATCTTCTCGAAGGAAACGTCAAGATAGACATGAGGAGGAAGGGCATTCGCGAAAACATCCTCCACGTGAACTCTTAAGTCGTCAAAGCTCAAGGGCTCACGGGCAAGGATTCTGCATGTGCCGCTCTTCGGATAGACTCGGACTGAGATGCGCTTGTCGGAATACTGCAACTGCCTGTTTCGATTCGGCGATCGATACCAAGCACCTTCGACTTTGCTCGCGGAAGCCTTCTCCTCAAGGGCAAGTATGAAGCTGGGAGGAACAGGATCCATGAAGGTATACTCCAAGTGATGAACTGGAAGGACCCCAAGGGGTCGCCCATGATTCGGCGTACCGCACACGATCGATTTACGCCATCGAACGAGATCGTGCTTGATTTTACGCGCTCTTCCACCGTACCTGTTGTAGTCGAGACCTAGTGCTCGACAGCATTCCTTCGCGGCTAAATATGGATACTTCCAGAAATACTCCTTGATCCTCGTCGAGACCGCGGCTTCGTTACAAGCGTTACGTAACGGTTCGCACGATCCTGCCATTACCCATGTTCCTCCTGCGCCCTTCGCAGCAGGGCCAACCAAACTGGTAGCCTGGCGAGGAATTCGGCGGGACCAATCGCGTCCTTCTCTTCAAGTATCACGTCTCGTAGTATTCGCAAGGCAGAGTGACGCCCCAACTCCTCTGCAGCGAAGTTCTTGAGCGGCGTTAAGTTGAGGGTGAACGTCTGCGAGTTGCCTTTACTTGAGAAGGACGGTCTCGAAACAAGACCAATATCGCTGCGATGAATCTCTGCGTCATCATTCCGCCGGTGTGCCGAGAACATTGACCGCTACCTCATCGAGCGTGTTCGCGTCGAGTCGACAGGGAGGTCCCTTCCTCCACACCTCGTGCCTTCTGTACCGTCCTCTGCTGGTTGAGTTCGCGCTCAAGTAGGATCGTGATGAATGTCGAGCGAGAAATGCGCCCTCGTGCAGCATCTATCTGTTCAAGGATGTCTCGCGGAATTGAAACGCCGATGGGCGCTGTCTTCGACCGAAGCCCCGAACGCCCTCCAGACACGGGCCAACCCCTGCGGATAGTAGGTGCAAATATTATATATGGAGCTACGTCAATACACGGAGCATAACCGCTACATAGGTGGCCCTATGACCAGCCCGCCCAGAGCCTTCCTGAAGGCCTTTCCAATCCTGAACCACCTAGCAGTCAACCCTCGAGCTACGCCATACGCTATTGAGAAGAAGGTCGAACTCGATAGGCCGACGGTTCACGCCGCAATGAGGGCCCTCGCAAACGCAAGGCTCGTCAAAGTAATCGAAAGGAAGAAGTTACCAACCGGTCTTGTCCGAAAGAAGTACGTCGTGACGCCCCAAGGCATTGTCGCACTACTTCAAGCTCATCCGGATTACATCACACTCTCGAAAGACGACATCAGAAAATTGGCAGAGAAGCAGGCGAAATTCCTGCCGCTCATATTTGGGAAATGGAAATACTTCCGTGAAAGAAATGTCGAGGATCTGGCTTATCATTTCCTTCTTCTTTCCGTGAAGCGCACTGGGGATCAGGTAGGAAGCCTGCTAGCAGCGGCTCGGTCTGGGAAAGCCGAGTCATCATTCGAGGCGCGGCTTGCGAAGCTGTCACCAGCGGCTAGTCTTAGGTTACCAGAATCCATGTTCAGGCTGCAGGAGTCCGCTCACAGGCATGATATCTACGCGGGTGTGCTCGTTAGGCCTTGGACGTTCAACAACAAAGATGCAAGACTCTGGGCGGAGACGATCCGGGGTGACAGAGATCTGTTTGAGATGGCGGAGAAGGAAGTATCTAGACTGCGGGGAGAAAGCCAAGAGGATGTGGATTTCTGGAATTGGTGTTCGAGAATCTTGCGCGGAGAGGATCGCAGGAGATTGGTCGAATTGAGCGAAGACAGCCCCAGAGCTGAGGCCGCCTGGGAGCTGCTTCATGAAATGTGGCACTATCAAAGAGCGAAGGCATTGGATGATGGAAAGCCACCTTTGACTTTCGAGGGGCTCTTACGTAAATCACTTACCCACTTCTACAGAAAGAGGACTCACAGTGAGTAGAGTCACAGGACAATGGACAACTCTCCGACAGCACAGCGAGGTTGGGCAACGGACGATAGTGACATGTTCAGAGAGAAGGAGCGAGCAGAGTCGGTCAGAATGGCATCTTGATTATGGCTCTGTCATTCGGTATCGAGGCGACGTACTCCCAACCCTCGGCAAGGTGACGTTCTACATCGCCGAGCGCTACAACCTTCTGCCTAGATCCGTTGTTTGCCATGACGCCTAGGAGGCGTTGCCTGACCAAATTGTGAAGTTCTTCGTCAGTCATGTTAGCCACATCATATTTAGTGAGTTCTTCCTCGCTGAAACCCGCTACGGCTAGGAGCTGCTTCTTGAAAGCCTCCTTGATCTTCTCTTCTCCAACTTCTCCTTTCGTAGTCTGCAGGAACTGCTGGCTTCTCTTGTAGGCCTCACGCATATCCTCAATCACGGACTCTGGCAGGCGGCGCTTGTTGGTTGTGTAGCGGTTCTCTATGTCGCCTTTGTGGCCCATCCAGAACATACGGTAATCACGCACGACCAGCCCTTTCGACTCCGCCAGCATGAGTTGTGTGTCGAAGTATGACCGAAGAACGTATGGCCGCCAGGGATATCCCGCTGCACGTATGGCCGAACGCATCATGTCACCGATGTTTGTGGATCGTATGAAAGGCTTCTGAGCCACTTTGGGTCGGACAATAGCCGAGTCAGCGTCCAGTTTCTCGCCGTTCCTAGATCGCTCTTCCAGGTAGTCTTTGAGGTATCCGCATGCTTCCTCTGTCAGGAAGGTGAAGTACTGGTGTCTGGCCTTGCTGAGGCTTGGCCTCACGACAACCATCGAGGGAACAGTCTCGAACGTCACTTCGCCGTGGTTTATCTTCAGTTCAGGCAGGTCGTGTATTGTTAGGCCGTCTTGTCCTTTGTAGTCGCCTATGCTTTCCAAGCGTAGGCCTCCGTGGGCGACAAGGATGGAGGCTACCCGGGCCTGTTTGCTTGCCGATAGGAGTACGTGGTGCAGTTCCTCTTTGGTTGGCACGCGTTCGTCCTTTAGGCTTGGGGTCTCGTTGGCGCCTCTGATCTTGATCTTCCGTTTGAGTTCGACTCCGTTGTGGGCGAGCCACGATTTGACGGCCTTGACCGTTGACTCGACGTAGCTCCCAGCGTACTGCTTCTCCTTCGCTGAAACGTAATCCATGAGCAAGTCGTCGAGTTTCGTGGGGCTCATGGCAGCTAGAACCGCCGGAGTGAGCTTGTTCTCCGCGCAGAAGCTGCCTAGTCTTCGGAGGTAGACGTCAGCGGTGATGGTGGATCCTCTGGCAACGTTGTTGTACCATCGCCTAACGTCGTGATCCTCCAGTAGGTGAACGTACTTAGCACGTCCCCCTGCAAGAGACAGCTGAAATCCCCCAAGAAAACACTGACGGGTCGAAACTATATAGGGGTTTTGAACCCAAAAGCTGGTGGGCCGGGAGGGATTTGAACCCTCGACCTCTGCCGTTCTCACCGTTCATACGTAGGATGTGAGGGCAGCGTCACTTAACCGAGCTGGACTACCGGCCCATACAGG
>Ga0315280_10003072_pt1 | contig 26043 bp, 24 predicted proteins | sample YL17G06_40_MG_FD_203697 | JGI IMG/M metagenome (GOLD analysis project Ga0315280, IMG submission 203697) | Sediment microbial communities from Yellowstone Lake, YNP, Wyoming, USA - YL17G06_40 | ecosystem: Environmental > Aquatic > Freshwater > Lake > Sediment | place: USA: Wyoming | collected...
CCAGCCCGGAGATGAATTTCTTGATCAGGTCGTTTTCTTCCTGCGTGGTCTTCGGACGCGGCACGTTGACAACGCAGGTATCGTCCAGGAAACACTCGCACCGCTCTCGGACCTGCTCTGACAGCGGCGCCCATGAGCGGTCCTGCTTCGGGTCGGCGAGGGGATCTGGCAGGCGCATCAGGTCCTTATTATCGAGGTGCGCAAGCGGATTGCCGTCCGCGCACGACATGTCGGCCGGCCTGATCTTCCGGCTCATTCCTTCACCTCCCGTGCCGGATTGCTGGCGGCAACCTGGGCCCAGGTCTTCCGGCCGTCGGCGCCGATATGCGCCGCCGACCACGTCGGCCGATAGGTCAGATATTCGGCAATCTTCACTTCAAGTTTTCCCCCTCTGAGGTTAGGCACATTGTCCCAGCGCACGGAATGGTAGGTAAAGAACTTCGCGATGAAGTGCGACATGTGCGTCATCGGCACATAGGCCACCAGGAGGGCGGACAGCAGCAGTCCCACTGTGAGCAGCCCAGGAACCTGGAGGCGCATGTCGAAAGTAAGGAGCGCCTCCGAGAACGCCAGCATGTCGGGCGCCGAAGGGCCGCGTGAAAGATAGCCGGCGGCAAGCAGCGCGAGCGTAACCACGAAGAACACAAGATTGAAGATGTCGCCGGCCGTTGTGTAAGTCCTGAGGTTTGGGTCGGTCAGCCGGCACGCGAGCAGCGCAAGCGCTCCCAGGATGGCGAAAACTGATCCAACCATGCCGGTGATCCAGTAGAGAAGCCGGACACCATCGCCAACCTGCCCTGCCATCAAAGTCGGAGCGAAGAGGGAGAGAATCGCGCCAAACACAAGGAGAGCAATGGTGCCGGCCAACAGGTACAGTCCGAAGTGAAATGGAAAGCTGCGGTACCACATCCTGCGGTTAAACTCCCAAAGACCTTTCAAGAGGAGCATCTCCGGAATCATAAACTTGAGCTGGCCAAGGAGTGAAACCCGTCTCGGTTTGGTCCACCAGTCGGTGGCCTCAAAATAGGAGCCGCCGTGTTTCACTCTCTCGGGCTCTTCGTGCGGGACAGGATGGAGTTCCCACCGCAAGTGGACAGGGGTCCGCGCGTAAGCAATGGCGCGGAAAACACACGCGCCTGTGAACGCCAATGCGGCCGTATAAATAACCAGGTACAGAAAAAAAGTCATCACTACCCTGTATGCGACCCGAGTCGACTCTGAAAATGAGACGCTCAATCAAACCACAAAGACCGCGAAGGCCACAAAGAAATTCAGTGTAGTTGCTTCGCGGTAATTACGTCCGTCGGGACTTGCTACGACAATCAGTGCAAACGTCGATCGGAGTATTCCTTCGCTGCCGCTAGCAAGCCGTGCGCCCATTCAGGCGTGCTGAGCGCGTGAAGATGGGTATACGAGGCCCAAACGTTGCCCTGGATCAGCCCGTCACGCCCTCGCCCGCATCCCGTGCCGCGCTTGACTTCGCATGCAGTAACCACGGAGGCGTTCTCCGTGATGATGCGGGAGTAATGGAACTCGTGGCCGCGGATCGCCAGACCTCGTGGGAAAAACGGATTCGGCTGGTCTACGAGTAATTCAACGTATCCATGGCCTTGAGGCGTTGGGAGAACCTCGACCTCAAATGGAAATACTCCCGCCATGGGAAAGCGCGCAGCGTTCCAGTGGATGCCCTGCGACAACAGCATCAAGCCTCCACATTCCGCGTAGATCGGGAGGCCGTCGTGGGCCGCATTGCTGAGTGCTTCAAGGAGGCTTCGGTTCGCCGAAAGATCAGCGCCATGAGTCTCTGGGAAGCCGCCGCCGACGTAGAGTGCATCCAGATCACGGGGCAACTCGATCGCTGTCAAAGGTGAGATCGGCACGAGCGATGCGCCCAACTTTTCGAGAATCTCGAGGTTCTCAGGGTAGTAAAAGCTGAGGGCTGAGTCCCTCAGAAATCCCACTCGCACCTGGTGCGCGACAAGTGGACCAGAGGTAACAGGCCCGGTACCCTGGAGGGCGAGAGCCTGCCTGGACAGGGCAATAATGCGGTCCAGATCGAGTCGACCCCGGACCAAGTCCATCAAGTTGCTCATCAACTCGCCAATGCGTGGGTGCTCGTCCGGCGTCACAAGCCCAAGATGGCGCGCCGGCAGCAGCGTTTGACCCGCGGCTCTGGGCAGCGCACCGAAAACTGGGATACCACAGTCTTTCTCGATGGCATCGCGAATCACGCGCTCATGGCGAGTTCCGTTCACCTGATTGAGGATCACGCCTCCAATGAATGCCTGAGGATCGAGCCTCTGGCATCCCAGAACCCAGGCGGCCGCAGTCCGGGTTACCTTGGTGGCGTTAACGATGAGAAGAATGGGTGCCTTCAGGCTCTTGGCCAACTCCGCGGTGCTGTGGGTTCCCTGGGCATCCGAGCCGTCGTACAGTCCTCGATTGCCCTCGATGATGTTGAACCCGTCTGCCGCAGCCGAGCGCAAAAACGATGAAGTGCACACTTCAAATCCCATGAGATATGTGTCGAGATTGCGCGCGGGATGGCCGGCGGCCCATGAAAGCCATGCGGCATCGATGTAGTCGGGCCCTTTCTTGAAGGCACGGACTGTAAACCCGCGCTCACGCAGCATGAAGAGAAGGCCCAGAGCCAGCAGAGTCTTGCCCGAATCGCCGGACGTGCCGGCGACAACGAGCCGTGAGTTGGTAGCAGAACCGTTCACGGTGGCTTCCGGATCCCGACTCAGGGCGCCGGGTTGGTATCTTCCTCGGGAGGGAGTTGGATATAGGAACTGCCCAGGTAGCTGTACACGCAGCGGCCCGAGTCGATCAGCAGCCGAATCGCCTGTTTGCAGTCCTCTTTGGTGCAGGCCTCGGTCCCATGTTTAGCGATCATGGCTTTGGTTAAATCCCCGGGCTTGAAGTTCTTCTTGCCGGCGTACTCCGCCACCATACTGAACATATCTTCGGCCAGAGTCTCAATCGGGACCGTCCCCATAGTGTACCTCGATCCTGCAAATCCCAAACGCACCGGCGCCAGGAGTGCTGTGATTCTAAGACGGCGGCGGCGGCCGGTCAAGGCCTGCCAGGGAAACCACAAAGAAATTCGGTGCCTATCACCGAATTTCACACTCGCCTTTCTCCGCGTTTTTGCGATCTCTGCGGTGATGTTTTATAATTCTGAGATTTTGTCAGGTAGAATGGTTACGGGAAAGCATTCATGCGTCAAGCCTCACTAGGACCGGCTGTCAGGTGTCACGATTTAAATAAGCAGTACAAGACCCGCAACGGGAGTGTCCGTGCTGTAAACAGGCTGGATCTCGAAGTCCGTCACGGTGAGTGCTTCGGGCTCTTGGGTCCTAACGGAGCCGGTAAGACGACCACGATCGAGATTCTCGAAGGATTGCTCGATGCGAGCTCGGGTGAAGTGGAAATCCTGGGTATGCGCTGGGGAGAACACGACGACGAGCTACGCCAGCGCATTGGCATTTCGCTTCAGGAGACCCGTTTTGCTGAAAAGCTTTCTGTTATCGAAACGCTGGTCCTGTTTCGGAGCTTCTATCGGAGCGGCAATGACCCTGCAGAGGTCATGAAAGAGGTCGGGCTCAGCGAGAAAGCCAATTCCTGGGTGGGCAAGCTGTCAGGAGGGCAACGCCAGCGCCTGGCTGTTGCCTGCGCACTGGTCGGGAATCCGGAGTTGCTGTTCCTCGATGAGCCGACGACGGGCCTCGACCCACAATCGCGGCGTCAGCTGTGGGATACCATTCGCAGGCTTGGTGAACAGGGCAGGACGATCCTCCTTACGACGCATTACATGGACGAGGCAGAGAGGCTTTGCCACCGTGTAGCTGTGGTCGATCACGGCGAGGTCATTGCGTTGGGATCGCCGGCGGAACTCATAGCCGGCCTGGGCGGGGAGCATGTGGTTGAATTTGCTCTGGCTAATGGATCCAGCATAGCCGAGGAAGAGCTCGTTTCCCTGCCTGCGGTACTCGAGGTGAGAAAAGAGGCGGCCGGAATGGCCCTTACCGTTACCGCGCCGCACGTTGCCATCCCCGCGCTGCTAGAGAAGGTGCAACACGAGGGGCTCGATCTGATACGGCTGATTACCCGTCACGCCAGCCTGGAAGATGTTTTTGTCCACCTGACGGGAAGGCGTTTGCGCGATGAAGAGATATCATCCCCTTAATGAGCTGCTGCTGGCGCGCGTGCGTGAATTCGTTCGCGAGCCTGAGGCCCTTTTCTGGGTGTACGGTTTCCCGCTGCTGCTCGCGGTGGGGCTGGGAATTGCGTTCCGCAACCAGCCGGCTGAAAAGGTCTATGTGGATGTTCAACAGTCCGGGACTGCTGCGACTGTCGCCCAGATCCTCGAAAAAAGTCCGGGGATGGCCGTTGAGATCCATTCTGCCGACGAGTGTCGCAATCGGCTTCGCCTCGGCAAGTCATCGCTCGTCGTGATGCCCGGCGGGCCAACAACCTTTCTGTTCGACCCTACACGATCGGAAAGCGTTCTGGCACGACAGCGCGTGGATGACGTGCTGCAGCGTGCCGCGGGACGGCAGGATCCGGTAGCCACACGTGAAGAGCATCTGACGGAGCCGGGAGCGAGATATATCGACTTTCTGGTGCCGGGTCTTCTGGGGATGAACCTGATGGGTAGCGGGATGTGGGGCGTCGGTTTTGTGATCGTGGACATGCGGGTGCGCAAGCTGCTGAAGCGATTTGTGGCGACTCCCATGAAAAGAGCAGACTTCCTCTGGTCGATGATGGGTTCGCGCCTCGTGTTTTTGGTTCCCGAGCTCGTGACTGTGTTGGGAGCTGGAGTACTCTTCTTCGGCATCATGATCCGGGGAAACATCTTCGCGATTCTTGCTTTGGCTTTCCTGGGCGCTGTTTCTTTTTCCGGCCTGGGATTGCTGGTTGCAAGCCGTGCCCAGCGCATCGAAACCGTTTCCGGCTTGATGAATCTGGTCCAGCTGCCGATGTGGTTGCTATCGGGAATATTTTTCTCGGCCGACAGATTTCCTGCTGCTCTGCAGCCTTTCATTCAAAGCCTGCCGCTGACCCAGCTTAACAACGCGCTCAGGGCCGTGATATTGGAAGGAGCATCCCTGAAATCCCAAGCCTTGAGGGTGGCGATTCTGGCCGCCTGGGGTGGTGTGTCCTTCCTTTGCGCTCTGCGCTGGTTTCGGTGGAGTTCCTGACGTTTGTTCCTGCCGGCAGTTGAAAACAGGTCGGCTCGGAAACATCCGATCGACCGGATACGGCTGAGAGCCGGCGGATTCGAGGCTGTCATGAAACCTGGGAAAGTCTATCTCGTGGGTGCCGGTCCTGGAGACCCGGAGCTGCTGACCGTCAAGGCTGCTGCTCTGCTCGGGAGTGCCGATGTCGTCATCTATGATCGGCTCATTCAGGAACAAGTTCTTTCGCTCTGCAAGCCGTCGGCGGAGCGCATTTACATGGGCAAGCCGGTCGGCAGGCATGAATCCCGTCAGGATGAGATACACGCCCTGCTCCTCGAAAAGGCCAGGGAAGGGAAGATGGTGGTCCGACTCAAGGGGGGAGATCCATTTCTATTCGGACGGGGTGGAGAGGAAGTCGAATACCTGGCAGAGCATGGCGTCCCGTTCGAGGTGATTCCCGGCGTATCCTCCGCGCTGGCTGCTCCCCTGGCAGCCGGCATTGCTGTGACGCACCGCGACGCGGCGTCATCGGTGGGAATTGTAACCGGCCACGAAGCCAGAGCGGAACCCAGCCGTCTGCATTGGAATGCACTCACCAAGCTGGATAGCCTTGTCTTTCTGATGTGCGTACGCAACGTTCGCAACATCAGCCGAAAGTTGATCGAACATGGACGCAGTCCGGAAACGCCTGCGGCCATGATCCAAATGGCATTTTGGCCCGACGAACTCGTGGTCACCGGGACACTCGCGAACATTGCCGACGAGGTCGAGCGGGCAGGCGTCAAACCGCCTGCAACGCTGGTTGTCGGTGAAGTGGTGCGGCTGCGTGAAAAGCTCAAGCCGGCCGCAGAGATTGCTGAGCAGGCCAGGTAATTCCGGGTGGTCAAGAAGGCAGTCTCGCCTTCCAGTTGCGCCTCATGCGCCACAAAAGGGGGTGCAATTGGAAGTGGGAGTCAACTCCAGGCAAGTCGTCAGCTTCTGCCCAACGATTTTAAGCGAAAAACGAACCACGAAGACCTCTAAGAAACAAAGGCAGCGGGATTCGCTTCTACGACCCACACATGGGCCAGCGCTGCGCGCGCGAGCGACTTTGCCCGGGCGCTGTGGAGAAACGCACCCATCCCCAAACATTGATTGCGCTCTTGAACATCCTGCGTTTTCCCACAGCGCCCGGGCAAAGTCGCTGGCCGGAGGCCGCCCATGTGTGCGCCTAGAAACATACTCCGCCGCGCCCCGAATGAATAGACGTAGCCTCAAGGACAAACTCTTGGAGGTCTTAGAGGTCTTTGCGGTTCGCATTATTGCGGCCGGTCTGTCGGGTCAGCAACAACTGCCACTATCCGGCTCAACCTCGCGTCGCTCTGGATGGAGCCTGACTCCCACTCTTGATTGCACCCCACAAAAGGTGTTGTATTGCACTTTAATCGAGTTTAGATTCTACCCGGTTAAAAAAGATCACGGCGATGCAGTGCTCCGTTTGACCCTCCCCGTCATTTCAAGGTAGCGGGCCGCCTCGACATGCGCAAGACGATCACACCTAGCTTGGGACGCGAGTTCGTCAGCAGTGCTCACGTCTTTGCCGCGGCAGTGCGCGATGTGTTTGAATCTGCGGTGCTCGGAGATGTCGCAGGAAACGAGCTGACGTTCTCGCAACTCAAACTTCTGTACCTGGCGACCCGAGCCGGCGGACAGACTATTGGCGATGTGGCTGCTTTTCTGAAAGTCAGTTACGCAGCAGCGAGCAAGACGGTGGACAAACTCGTGCGGCGCGGACTGCTCCGGCGCGCAAAGACTCCTGAGGATCGTCGCGCCAGCCGGCTTTCCGCTACCGACGCCGGCCGACGCTTGGTTGCAGCCTATGAGGCCGCCCGACACAAGATGGCGACCCGCTTCTTCGGTCAATTCTCAGCGAAAGAGTTGCGTGAGACCTCCAAGCTTCTGGACCGTCTCGCGGCTGCTATTGTAAGCTATGGCGGCAAGCCGGGCGAGATTTGTTTGCGGTGCGAGGTCTACTACCGTGCGGACTGCCCGTTCGGAGCACTGAGTCGGCGCCTGTGTGTTTATAAGCTCGGCAGGCCGGGCATTCTTAAACCGGGTGCGAAGGAATTATGACTTTGCGGGGTGTCCCTTTTTCCCGCGTGGCTTCATAGGAGATGGCACATGGCGGACGACGACGAGAAGAAAACGGCGCTCTTGAATGAACTCGAGCAGGGACCCTGGCCGAGCTTCGTGAAGGAGATCAAGAAAGCCGGCGAGCACAACCCGGTCTGCGATGACCTGCTCGGGCAGTTGGAGCTCTCCTACGAAGAGAAGAAAGGCCACTGGAAGCATGGCGGCATCGTAGGGGTGCGCGGCTACGGTGGGGGTGTCATCGGGCGCTACAGCGACGTGCCGGAGAAATTCCCAAAGGTGGCACAGTTCCACACCCTGCGCGTCAATCAACCCTCGGCATGGTTTTACACAAGCGACGCCTTGCGAACACTGTGCGACATTTGGGAGCGTCACGGATCCGGTGTAACCAATATGCACGGCGCCACCGGAGACATCGTGTTCCTCGGCGCTAAGACCGACGAGCTGGAGCCGACGTTTCAAGAGCTGACTGCTGCCGGGTTTGACCTGGGTGGGTCCGGTTCCTCGCTGCGTACTCCATCCTGCTGCGTGGGCCAGGCACGCTGCGAGTGGGCCTGCTACGACACGATGCGCGCGTGCCACAACATCACTCAGGCCTATCAGGACGAGATGCACCGTCCTCCGTTTCCGTACAAATTCAAGATCAAGTTCTCCGGTTGCCCGAACGACTGTGTCGCCTCGATCGCGCGCGCGGACCTCTCGGTCATCGGTATATGGAAGGACGAAATCCGGCAGGACGACGCTGCGGTCGCCGAATATGCCGCCGGCGGTCTCGATATTCGCCAGGATGTCTGCGACCGTTGCCCGACGAGGTGCATGAATTGGGACGGCAAGAAGCTGAGCATCAAGAATGGCGAATGCGTGCGCTGCATGCATTGCATCAACGTGATGCCCAAGGCGCTGCGGCCCGGCAACGAGAAGGGCGCGGCGATTCTGATCGGGGCGAAGGCCCCCATCGTCCAGGGTGCGCTCCTCTCCTCTGTGCTCATCTCGTTCGTGCCGGCCGAGGAGCTCGAGGAGACGATCAAGGAGCTGATCTCTCGCGTCTGGGAGTTCTGGGACGAGTACGGCAAGAACCGAGAGCGGATCGGTGAACTTATCCAGCGTGTCGGCATGGCCAACTTCCTCGATGCAATCGGATTGGATCCCACGCCCGAAATGATAGCGGCGCCCAGGGACAACCCATACATCTTCTTCCAGACCGGCGAGGAGCAGGAGAAGTAAGGCGCGACACGCGGCAAAGGCATCGGGCCACCCAATCGATTTTGAGGAGTTATCGAGATGGCTACACAACCTGCAAAAAGAGTCACCGACATCGGACCGCCGCACTACGAGAAGTTTCTCCACCCGGTGATTAAGAGAAACTACGGGCAGTGGAAGTATCACGAGTCCATTGCCCCCGGCGTCCTGTGCCACGTGGCAGAATCGGGCGAGAGGATTTACACGGTCCGTGCCGGATCGCCGCGCCTGCTGAGCGTCCAGACTCTCAGGTTTTTTGCCGACCTGGCGGACAAGTACTGCGGCGGGTACCTGCGATTCACCAGCCGTCACAACGTTGAATTCCTGCTCGACAATCCGGCGCACATCGAGCCGCTCGAGAAGGATCTGCTGGCGGCCGGCTTTCCTGTCGGAGGAACAAACAACTCCATCAGCAACATCGTCCACACGCAGGGCTGGATTCACTGCCATTCTTCTGCCACCGACGCATCGGGCATCGTCAAGAACGTCATGGACGCACTATACGAGCACTTCACGCACGAGGACCTGCCCGCCAAGCTCCGCATTGCTGTTGCCTGCTGCCTCAACATGTGCGGCGCTGTGCATTGCTCCGACATTGCGATCCTCGGCATCCACCGTAAGCCGCCGAAGATACAGCATGACGTGCTGCCGAGGACCTGCGAGATTCCCACCCTGATCGCTTCGTGTCCGACCGGAGCGATCCGGCCTGCCACCGTGGATGGCAAGCAGTCGGTCGAGGTTGTCGAAGAGCAGTGCATGTACTGCGGCAACTGCTACACGGTATGCCCGGCAATGACGATGAACGACCCGGAGAACGACGGCCTGTCGATCTGGGTGGGCGGAAAGGTGAGCAATGCGCGCAGCGCCCCGAGGTTCTCCAAGCTCGCCATCCCTTTTCTCCCCAACCATCCGCCACACTGGCCGGAAGTGGTCGAGGCCGTGGTGAATATCGTCAAGGTCTACGCCGAAAACGCCAGGAAATACGAGCGCGTGGGCGAGTGGATCGATCGAATCGGCTGGCCGAGATTCTTCAAATTGACCGGGATTCCATTCACCCGCTACCACATCGATGATTTCAAGAACGCAGGACTGACCTACGCCCGTTCCATGCACATTCGGTTCTGATGGTCGCCGATTCAACCGCAAAGACCTCGAAGAACGCGAAGAAGATTTCTCGGAGATCTTTGCGGTCCTGGTGGCTATGAATCTTTCGTAGCCGAGTCGAGGATTGAATCGTGGTGTTGTTCAAGGAGGTCAGGAAACCGGTCATCAGAGGCGCGGCGAGCGTCGCTGCTCTGATCAGTCCGCTGCGCCCGAGATATACACCGAAGACGCCTCCGTGCATGGGCTGCTGTCCCTGCGGCGCTGATATCAGAGGATGGCTGGCCACTATCGCTCAGGCCGAGGCTTATGGCCGCACCGAAGAGCAAGCCTACGAGCTCGCTTGGAGGATGATCACGGAGCGAAATCCCTTACCTGCTGTGTGCGGACGCGTGTGTCCCCACCCCTGCGAGGAGAACTGCAGCCGCAAGGCCAAAGAAGGAGCAGTGGCCATCAACGCTCTCGAGCGATTCATTGGTGACTTTGGCGTGGAGCGGAATCTCAAGCTCTCCATGCTGACCGAAGAGCGACATGCTGAAAAGATCGCGGTCGTCGGCGCAGGTCCGGCCGGTCTTTGCTGCGCTTATCAGCTCGCGCGCCGTGGGTATCCGGTTACGATTTTCGAGGCGTTCCGGGCGCCAGGGGGGATGCTCCGCTACGGCATACCGGCGTACCGGCTGCCGCGCAATGTGTTGGACGCGGAGATAGCACGGATTCTGGAACTGGGCATAGAGCTGAAGTGCAACGTTGTGGTCGGCAGGGATGCTCCCATCGAGCAGTTGCGCGCAGAGTATCGCGCGATCTTCGTCGGCATCGGCGCGCACAAGGGGCTGAAGCTCGACGTGCCGGGAGAAGATGCTTCCAATGTTTTCGCTGGGACTGAATTTCTAAACCGCGTCAACTCGGGCGAAAAAGTGACGCTGGGCAAGAAAGTCGTCGTTATCGGCGGCGGCGACACCGCCATCGATGCGGCCAGAGTGAGCAGGCGCTTGGGCGCAGAAGTGACGCTTCTCTATCGCCGTACACGGGCCGAGATGCCCGCCATCAGGCCCGAGATCGACGGCGCCTTGGAAGAAGGAGTCAGGATCGAGTTTCTGGCTGCGCCCGTCGAAATCATCGGCAAGGACGGAATCGCGGCCGGGATGAAATGCATTCGCATGGAGTTGGGAGAGCGGGACGCGTCGGGCCGGCCGCGTCCTGTGCCCAAGCCGGATTCGGAGTTCGAATTGGAGGCAACGGCCATCATCGTTGCCATCAGCCAGGAGCCTGAGTTTGGCGGTTTCGCAAATCTGCGAGCAGGGAAGGAGTGGATCAAGATCGACGACTGGGGAGCGACAAGCACAGACGGCGTCTATACGGGTGGCGACGACGTCGGGCTCGGCCTGGTTTCGACCGCCATCGCGCAAGGGCGTCTCGCCGCCGAGGCGATCGATGCGCGCTTGCGCGGGAAAAAGCTCCATAAGCCGGACCTGCCGCCGCCCGTGAAGCCCGAGAAAATGAAACTCGCGTGGTATAAAGAGGCGCCGCGCCATGAGCGTGGACGCATGGGTATAGAGCAACGGGGCATGGATACGGAGATCGAGTCCGGACTCTCCGACGCTGAGGCACACGCGGAGGCAAAGCGCTGCCTGTCGTGCGGCATGTGCATGGACTGTGAGGCGTGTTGGATGTACTGTACGCCCGGCGCCTTCGTAAAGCTTCCCAAGGGCGAGCACTATAAGGTAAAGCTTGAGCTGTGCGACGGCTGCAAGAAATGCGCGGAAGAATGCCCCTGCGGGTGCATTGAGATGGTGTAGTTGATCCCGGCTGAAACCTGGATTTCAAAGCCGCGGGATCGGCCAGGAGATAGAAGTCTTGACAGGAGATGGAAAGCATGCCGACGTTTGAAGTCAACGGAAGAACCTACGAAGTGGATGAAGACGGCTTCCTGCAGGATCCCAACATTTGGAATGCGGAAGTGGCCAAGGATTTCGCGACGAGCGAGGGGGTTACTGAGCTTACCGAGGAGCACTGGAAAGTCATCAACTACCTCAGGAGCTATTACCTCGAGTTCGGCATAGCGCCGATGATCCGCAAGCTGTGCAAGGAGACAGGATTCAAACTGAACTACATCTACGAACTTTTTCCTTCGGGACCCGCCAAAGGCGCCTGCAAGCTTGCGGGACTGCCGAAGCCGACAGGGTGCGTCTAAGGAGGGAGGAAGTGAGACTCGATCAGGAAGAGGTGGGTGACCTCGACGGAAACACCCGAGGCTTCCTGGAGCCTGGTCTCGGTTTCCCGTGTCCCGGTCTGCTGCTCGAGTTTCTCGCGCGCAAGCAAGATGCTATTGGCCGACTGTGGCTGGAGCGCACTCTTCAGGGATATGCCAAAAGCACTTGCCGCTTTTTCGTGGAGGAACAGGACCGCTTCCGCAATCCTGTCGGATACACCCTCAAGGAAAATCTGCCGGTGCTTTTTGCGGCGCTTCTCCTCGGGCGCGCCTCGGGTGAGTCTGAACGCGCCTTGGACGCGATCATTCGTGTGCGGGCGGTCGAGGACTTCAGCGCCTCGCAGGCGGTATCATTCATCTTCATCCTGGAGGATATCGTGCAGCAAGAGTTGCGAGGCGAAAGGCGAGTCGATCCGGACGGGAGCGCACTTGCCGCTTTCGAGACGCGGATCGATGCGCTGGCTCTCCTGGCCTTCGATCTCTTCGTACGATGCCGCGAGCAGATCTGCGAAATCAGGGCAAACGATGTCAGGCGGCGGACCTACGTGAGCCGAAGACTCGCCGCGAATTCCGCGAATTCCATTGAGAATATGAGTGAGTGACGCCGCGGAGGCTTTCGTGTAGTTCATGGCAAGTTCTCGAGGTGATAGCCTATGAATTTCCTCTATGCGCTCGCCGTGGTATCGGCGCTGATCATGCTGGCGCTTATTGGAGGAGAATCAGCCGGGCCGCGCCTCTTTTTCGCGACGATAGCTCCGTACACCGCGATCGCCATATTTCTTGCTGGCGTGATTTACCGCACCATGAAATGGGCGCGTTCGGCAGTCCCTTTCCGCATCTCTACGACCTGCGGTCAGCAAAAATCTCTGTCTTGGATCAGGCACAGCCGGCTTGAAAGCCCATGCTCCAAGCTCGGCGTCGCTGCGCGCATGGCGCTGGAGATCCTTCTGTTCCGCTCTCTGTTCCGCAACATCAAAGCGGACCTGCGCACGGGACCGAAGCTGGTTTATGGCGAGGAGAAGTTTCTCTGGTTGGGCGCCCTGGCCTTTCACTGGTCTTTTCTGATTATCCTTCTCAGACACTTGCGCTTTTTCATGGAGCCCGTTCCCCGTTTTGTGCTCGGGCTTGGGAGCGTGGACGGCTTCTTTCAGGTCGGAACACCGGTCTTCTATTCAACCGACGGGATTATCTTCGCGGCCCTGGTGTACCTCCTGCTGCGGAGGCTTCGAAACCCGCAGATCCGGTACATCTCGCTCTTCAGTGATTATCTGGCGCTTTGCCTGCTCCTGGGCTTGGTTTCTACCGGCATTCTGATGCGTTACTTCGCGAAAGTCGACATCCTGCAGATCAAGGAGACTGCCGTGGGCCTCGTGACCTTTTCTCCGCGCGTGCCTGAAGGCGTGGGATCGCTTTTCTTCGCCCACCTGTTCCTCCTGAGCGCACTCCTGGCGTATTTCCCGTTCAGTAAGCTGATGCACATGGCGGGAGTGTTTCTGAGTCCGACGCGAAACCTGCCCAACGACAGCCGTATGAAACGCCACGTCAATCCCTGGGATTACCCTGTCAAGGTCCACACCTATGCCGAGTGGCAGGATGAGTTTCGCGACAAGATCAAGGCTGCCGGGTTGCCACTTGAGGGACAATAACTATGGCTGGTCCGCAACCGAAACCCGAGGAACTGGTCCAGATCCAATACCGGCCGCAGCGCAAGAGCTGGCTGGATCCGACCGCGGTATTTCGCAAGGGGACCTTCTGCTACAGCGCCCTGCCGAAGAATCTCGAGTACCTGGATCTTCCTAATCCGCGAGCCTGGCAGCCGTTTGGAACAGACTGGAAGCTCCCGGCCGATTGGAAACGAATCATCCTGGACGGCATGAGAGAGCGGCTCGAAAAATTCCGGTCCTTCCGGCTCTTCATGGACATCTGCGTCCGCTGCGGTGCGTGCGCCGACAAGTGCCATTTCTATATCGGTTCAGGTGATCCTAGGAACATGCCGGTCCTGCGCGCCGAGCTAATCCGTTCCGTATACCGCAGATATTTCACCGCTGCGGGCCGTGCATTCGGACGGCTGGCCGGTGCGCGCGACCTCACGGAGGATGTGCTCAAAGAGTGGTTCTACTACTTCTACCAGTGCACCGAATGCCGTCGCTGCTCGGTCTTCTGCCCCTATGGCATCGATACTGCGGAAGTGACGATGATCGGGCGCGAGCTGCTGAACCTGGTAGGATGCAACATCAACTGGATTGTTGAGCCGGCCGCCAATTGCTATCGCACAGGGAACCATCTCGGCATGCAGCCGCACGGTTTCAAGGACAGCATCGACTTTGCTGTCGACGAACTCGAGGAAATGACCGGCATCCGTGTCGAGGCGCCCATCAACAAGAAGGGGGCGGAAATCCTGTTTATCGTGCCCTCAGCCGACTACTTCGGCAGCCCGCATTACTACACGTTGCTCGGCTATCTGCTGGTCTTTCACGAGATCGGCCTGGACTATACATTCAGTGCGTTCGCCTCCGAAGGCGGAAATTTCGGCCTCTTCACTTCGCACGAGATGACGAAACGCCTGAATGCCAAGATTTACGCCGAAGCGAAGCGTCTGGGAGTCAAGTGGATCATCGGCGGCGAATGCGGGCACATGTGGCGAGTCCTGCATCAGTACATGGACACCATGAATGGTCCGGCCGATTTCCTCGAGGTCCCGGTTTCGCCTGTCACGGGCACTCGCTTCGAGAACGCCAGGTCCACCAAGATGGTGCACATCTGCGAGTTCACAGCAGATCTGATCAAGAACGACAGAATCAAGCTCGATCCGGGCCGCAACGGCCGCTGGAGTGTGACCTTTCACGATTCCTGCAATCCTGCCAGAGCGATGGGGCTCCTCGAGGAGCCGCGCTACATCCTGAAAAGCGTGTGCAACGAATTTCATGAAATGCCCGAGAACACGATCCGCGAGCAGACGTTCTGCTGCGGCAGCGGCGCGGGACTGGGCGCCGACGAGAACTTCGAAATGAGAATGCGGGGAGGATTGCCGCGAGCTAACGCCGTGAAGTACGTCCAGGAGAAGTTCGGCGTGAACCTTGTCGCTTGCATTTGCGCGATCGACAAGGCGGCTCTGCCGCCCTTGCTGGAATATTGGGTTCCAGGCGTCGAGGTCGCAGGAGTGCACGAGCTCGTCGGCAACGCCCTGGTTCTGACGGGGGAAAGCGGACGTAGCGCGGATCTTCGCGGCGAGCCGTTCCAGCCCAAGGAGGTTCGCAGCCATGCATGACCGAGGGCTGATTGTCGCCGGGCTGCTGGCCTTTCTGGGGCTGATCACGCTTCCGGTCTGGTACGATCTGGCAGCAGGGAAGACGCCGCGGGAACCAGACCTCAAGCTTCCCGCCCATGAAAAGGAGTGCGTCGCTCCGATTCCCTACATGAAAACTTCCCACATGCAGCTGTTGAATGAATGGCGTGACCAGGTTGTGCGCAAAAACATCCAAACCTACACGGCTTACAACGGCAGGGCCTATGCGATCAGCCTTACGGCAACCTGCTTACAGCAGTGCCACACTGACAAAGCGGGGTTCTGCGACCGCTGCCACACCTTTAACGGCGTCCGGAGCCCATACTGCTGGGATTGCCATGTCGATCCGCAGACGGTTCATCAGGCCGTGCAGCAGACGCACGCTGCCCGCACAGGAGAGCAAGATGGGCGTTGACAGAAAAGCATTCCTGCGGATTACAGGGATGTCGCTGGCGGCGCTCGCAGCGAAAAGAGCTGCGGGCGCATTCACCAAATCGGGTCCGAGTGAAGCGATGTCTGCGCCGGGCACTCTGAATGCCCGGCGCTGGGCGATGATCATTGATGCAAGGAAGTGCCTCAAGCAGGAAGGATGCGATCTGTGCATCAGGGCCTGCAACCGAAGCCACAATGTCCCGGAGATCAGCGACCGACGCCACGAGGTCAAATGGATCTGGAAGGAACCCTTCAAGAACGCCTTCATCTCCGAGCAGAGCGAATATGCCAACGCCATGTTTCAGAACAAGCCGTTCGTAGTGTTCTGCAATCACTGTGACCGTCCCCCGTGCGTGCGCGTTTGTCCGACGCAGGCAACCTGGAAGCGGGAGGACGGCATCGTCATGATGGACTGGCACCGCTGTATCGGCTGCCGCTACTGTATGGCTGCCTGCCCCTACGGCTCGCGCAGTTTCAACTGGGTGGACCCCCGGCCTTATATCAAAGATCTAACCGCCGATTTTCCCACTCGAACCAAGGGTGTCGTGGAAAAATGCACGTTCTGCGCAGAGCGACTCGCCCGAGGAAAGCCGCCCGCGTGCGTGGAGGCCTGTGAACCGAAGGCGCTGATATTCGGCGATCTCGAGGATCCGGCTTCCGCCGTGCGCCAGATCTTACGCTTGAATTTCGCGATCCGGCGCAAGGCTGAACTGGGTACTGCTCCCGAGGTTTACTACGTCATCTGAGGTACGTTGGTGTTCATGTTTGAGAAGGCGCTGATTGGCGGCAGGAGGTACTGGATTTGGGTTCTGGCGCTCTTTGCGGTGATCGGTGTCGGTTTCCTTGCGTATCTGCGGCAATTGGATTATGGCCTGGGCATTACCGGCTTGAGCCGCGACGTCACCTGGGGGCTTTACGTCGCGCAATTCACCTTCCTGGTCGGCGTCGCCGCGTCCGCCGTCATGGTCGTCCTGCCGTACTACCTCCATGACTACAAAGCCTTCGGCAAGATCACCATTCTGGGCCAGTTTCTTGCAATATCCGCCGTCTCCATGTGCATGCTCTTCATCTTAGTTGACATGGGGCAGCCGGTGAGGGTCCTCAACTTGCTGCTCTATCCAACGCCCCGGTCGATGATGTTTTGGGATATGGTCTCGCTCTCAGGCTACCTGTTGCTCAACGCAGTGATCGCCCTGGTTACGCTGAGTGCCGAGCGCAACAGCGTGCCGCCGCCGGGCTGGATCAAGCCGGTCATTCTGATTTCCATCCCTTGGGCGGTGGGCATGCGCACAGTGACTGCGTTTGTTTACAGCGGCCTGCCCGGGCGTTCTTTCTGGCTGACCGCGATTCTGGCACCGCGCTTTCTCGCCTCGGCTCTTGCCTCCGGCCCGGCGCTGCTGATCTTGCTCTGCATGGTCATGCGCAAGCTGACCCGCTTCGATGCCGGGAAAGAGGCGATCCAGAAGCTGGCGATCATCGTCACCTACGCCATGATCATCAACGTGTTTTTTGTTCTGGTGGAGATCTTCACGGTCTTCTACAGCCGGATTCCAGAGCCGATGGAGCACTTCGAATATCTTTTCGCGGGGCTGAATGGTGGCGCATCCCTGGCACCGTGGATGTGGACCTCAATGGTGCTGGGAGTAATTTCAGTGATCCTGCTGATCGTACCGCGCACGCGGGGGGACGAGAGAGTCCTTGCTCTGGCTGCCGTGCTGGTCTTCGTTTCCCTGTGGATCGACAAAGGGATCGTCTTCGTTGTGGGCGGCTTTGTTCCATCACCACTGGGAGCTGTGACCGAATATGCTCCGACGCTTCCGGAGATTGCGATCACGCTAGGCATCTGGGCCGTCGGCTTCCTGATGCTAACCGTCTTCTACAAAATCACCCTCTCAGTGCGCGCGACGCTTGCAGGCATGGAGTAACCACGAGGATGCCAAGACGCAAGGATTCCAAGAAATAGCCATTGAGTCTCTGCGTCCGGGCCGTTGTCAGTTGCGTGCGAGGAGTTCCCCGATCAACTTGTCAACCGCGGCCGGGTCGAACTTGCCCATGGTGTAGTACTGCCGATTTCCCTTCCGGTCATGGTAACATCCTGCATGATTTCTACCCAAATGACTTCCAAGCCGGACCGATCGCACATGATTCGGCGCGGCCTTCGCCTGTCAATATTCACGATTATTTGGAATGTGCTTGAGGGAGTTGTGGCCCTCGCCTCAGGCATTGTTGCCGGATCAGTCGCGCTGGTCGGTTTTGGTGTTGATTCCTTCGCCGAGACCACCAGTGCCGTTGTGGTTGGCTGGCGCTTTTCCTATGAGATGCGCGGCCGGCCGCCAGATCGGGCCGAAAAGGCAGAGTTCTGGGCGGCGCGTCTCGCAGGCACATTATTGCTGGCACTGGCCGCTTATATCGTGCTCGATTCGGGCCGGCGTCTGATGGGTTTTGGCCGGGAGCCGGATGCCAGCATTGTCGGAATCGCGCTGACCGCAGTCTCCCTCGTGGTGATGCCGCTGCTGGCGCGTGCCAAGCTGCGAACTGCGGAAAGCCTGGGAAGCCGCGCCCTGCATGCCGACTCGTATGAAACCATAACCTGCGCCTGGCTTTCGGCGACGACGCTCGCCGGCCTGATACTGAATGCCACGCTGGGCTGGTGGTGGGCTGATCCTGTTGCTGCACTTGCGCTCGTCCCGTTGATTGTGCGCGAGGGTATGGAGGGAGTGCGCAGCGAAGACGAACATCGGTGACAGGCGCCGAATTGCCTTGCCGGGCTTGCGTGATTTCAATATCCATGCGGCAATTTGGTGCCTGTCACCGATTTTCGTCTGAATCGCTTGCTGGTGGGACACTTTCTTCCAGAAGCGCCCTTGCGTCCGGCAGGTCTTTCCGGCGCACCCGTATGACAGCTCCATAAGCGGAAGGATTGAAGAAGCCGGCGGAGAAGCTGAGAGGAAAGACGTGCAGCCCCTCTTCTCCTTGAACCATGTAAGAGATCCCTGCTGATTCCAGCAAGGATTTGACGACCATCAGCAGCGCGATGTCCGGCGTGTTGAATAGAGTTACCAGATCGTCTTCCGGCTCAATGGAGTTCTCCAACGAGTCGACGAGTGCGGCACCGCACGTGGGGCACCGGGAAGTAGTTTCGCTGCAGTCGGTCCTGCATTTGGGACAATACAATTTTCAGCTCCTCAGCCGGTAAAAGTAGCACGAACCCGGGCGTTGAAACACGGTCAGCCCGGTTCCGATGATGATTCGGTAGGGTGCGTGAATACAGCGGCGTTCATCTCCGGCTGCGCCTTTTGTTTATCAAGCACAAATTGTGCGGGCCAGCGTTGCGAGCGTGTCGCGGCAGGCGAGCACGTCGTCTACTTCGACATACTCCTCGGTGCTGTGGAGCCCGGCGCCACCAGGTCCGAAAATGACTGAGGGGATGCCGGCATGTCCGAGAATGGCAGCGTCGGTCCAGAAGGATACGCCGCCGCGGTTCGGAACGCGTCCTGCTTTCGCGAGCGCAGCCTCGAGGGCAGGGATTAGGAAATGTCTCAGCGGCGTTTCATAGGGGCGCCGGTCGAAGAGGACCTTCGCCGAAGCCCGAAATTGGCCATCTTCGGACCGGAGCGATGCCAGGATCGCCTCCACTTCCGCGAGAGCTGCGTCGCATCCCTCACCCGTGATCGAACGCCGTTCCATGTGAAGCACGCAACGGTCGGGATAGGTGCTGAGTTCGCGGCCGCCGTTGATCAGCGAGGCGTGCAAAGACGCAGTCGCGAGCACCGGATGCGGTTCCCTCGACTGGAGTTCGCGATCGAGCGCTTCCAGGCGCGCGAGCACGCGACCCATGTGGAGAATCGCATCGCGCCCCTCGCGTGGGCGGCTGCCATGGGCGGCGACGCCTTCGCTAATGATTTCGATCCAGGTAAAGCCTTTGTGGCCTGTTGCTATGACCAGATCGGTAGGCTCCGGGACAACGGCGGCCTCGGCGCTCCAGCGCGCGACCAGCGCCTCGGCGCCAATGCTGGCGTATTCCTCATCAGCCACAGCCGCGATGATCAGTCTCCCGGCCGGCAATCCACCGCTGGCAGCCACGGCGCGCGCCGCGCTCAGCATTGCGGCCAGGCCGCCTTTCATGTCCTCGGCTCCGCGGCCGTAAAGCCGGCCGTCGCGCACGACCGGATCGAAAGGAGCTTTCATGCCGGCTACACCGACGGTATCCATGTGGCCGCAGAGCATCAAAGAGCGGCTCTGCCTGCGGCCTTCCAGGATGGCTACCACATTGGGGCGACCGGGTGCGGCCTCCGCCACTTCGACGTCCAGCCCGGCAGACCGCAACTCTCCGGCAATAATCCCGGCAATCTCGGTTTCGCCGGCGCCTCCCGCCACAAGCGATGGATTCACGGAGTCGGCGGCGACTAGATCGCAAAGCAGCTTGATCGTTGGGTCCATAAAAGCGATTCCCTCTGATTGCAAGGTCTCTATTTGAAGCCCAGAGAAAAGTAGGTCACGAAGTGATGCAGGTTGGCGTCCGAGGTGGCTCCCAGGCCGAACTTCTTCAAGGGAAGCCAGGGATCGGACAAGCTCGAGCCGGTGCGCAGAAGGAATCCTGTCAGATCTCTGTTTTCCTTTATGTGCGCCAGATGAATTGCAAAACTGACGCCGAAAGGAGCGGCGAAGCGCCCGCACCATGTCACCTTGTAGTGCGAGATATCGTTTTGGTCGACCAGCGTCGAAAACAAGCCGTGCACGCGCTCGGAGGCGGCTTTCCCTACCAGGTAGTCGTCGATCATTTTGACATCAAGCGCGAGTGCTTTCTTGTATCCCTCGGCATCGCAGCCGAACGGGTGATAATCGTAGTAGCTCCAGCCGTAATCGCCATAATGCTGGCCGTCTGTGGTGCAGAGCACGGCGAGATCGGCGCCCAGATTCCAATTGTTCTGGCGAGCGAGGTCCGTAACCGCCCGTGCAAGCTCTTGGCCAAGCCGGTCGAGAGTGTTCCAGTCGGAAAAGGGAATCAAGATGGGAATAATCTCGACCTTCCGGTTGTAGTACTGCAGATATGGAATCAGCGCTTCCATGGAGTGCTCTGTCTCCACCAGCTTCCTGTTGATGGTGAAGCTGCCTGCGGCGAGTTTTGCAGTAATGCGATCCTGCGCGGCTGAAACTGGCACCGGGCCATACGGCCCGCGCCAGCTCTTGAAATCGCCGAAGATCAAACGGCCCCGGATGCCGAAGGTTTCCGACCAGTGCGCATTCCCGATGAGAATGACGGTTCTGGCCTTCATGTAGCGCTGTACATGAGCGTAGACGCGCCCGGCGAGCATATAGTCGTCGTGCGGGCATATGCCGCAAACCAGTGCGGTCCCCTCGGTCAATCCGTACTGTTTCTGATTGGTTCTGATTGCGTCTTTCTCGAGGTCTTCGCAAGTCTTGCCGATGAAATCCATCTGATCGGCGCGCTGTGGAAAGCCGACGACGTCCACGAGGCCGCGCAAATCGCCCTGCGACGGGATCGTGATGCGGCTGAGCACGCTCTCCATCGGGATTTGAGGGTAGGAGCGCCAGCAAAGCGTCAGGATAAGGGACACCAAAACAAAAAGACTCGCCAGGATCCGACCGTTCATTTTGTTCCCCCGTCACAATGAGGCGCGACGATCTTATCCCAGGTCTCCGGCCGCCGCAAGGTCATCGGCTGCTAAGCAGCTACTCGTCAGCGCCCCGCGCCATGCGTGTTCTTGCTGGCTCGAAGTACGCGGAACGGAGGTGCTCGAGGCGGCGGCCAACGATAAGAAAGTTGAGATCCCTTCCCGCGGGCGGCTGAAGAGCTGCGCTGAGGCTTCCACAGGCGCGGTGCCAGCGGGCTCTCGCGGTTTGGCATCAGGGGAGCTGACTTGCAGCTGCGACCAGCTTGCGCACGCCCGGAACAACCATGATCAGAAGTTCCGCTTGCGGCTTGTCGACGCGCTGCAGGAGCGCGGTTTGTTCGCCGGCCCACGACTCCGGCGGCTTGCGGCCGGATTCGAGGTAATCCAACGCCTGAAGGCCCGCGGCAGCGAGAGCCGCGAGATTCTCCGAGACCGGCTCCAGCTCACGAAGCAAGTACGATTCCCTCAGGAGAGGTAGTAAAAGCGGGTGATTGTCGCGCCATCGAGTCAGCCAGAGGCGGAGGTCTGCAGCCTGATTCTGCAGTCCCTGCGGGTCCGCCAGGGCCAGGTCGACCCACCGATTGAAATCCCGCGCGAGGTCACTTTCCGGAGGGACGGCATCGACGAGGCGGTTCATTGGCGTGAGGCTTGTGTAGGCGCCCATGCGGCCGCGCGCCAGCTGTTTGACCGACTCGACAATGTCGGCGAGCGTCTTGAGCGCATCCGGTGCTTGTCCATTGACCATGCGCTGGAGCATCCGCGGATAGCTGGAGTTGTGGGTCAAGCCCAATTGGTCGAGATCGCGGCTGACCCACGTCAGGCGGCGATACATGTCATCGACGTCTTTCACTTCGGGTTGCGACCACAAGCGCTCAGCAATGGCCGCAGCCCGGGGCCAGATGCGCGAATCGATGTTCTCGGAGGTAATGTATTCTCCCCACATGCAAGCCTCGCCGCCCAGTAGTAGAGCCTTCTGGTCCGCGCTTAGCAAAGCGGCCTGTTGCCCCACCGGGTCCACCTGATAGTGGAAGGAGGCGGGGCGCAGGTGATCAAGATAGTAACCCCAAGATAGGATCCCGGAATATCCCTTCTCGGCGCTCTGCGCAAGGGAAGCCTGGCCGCGCCATGACTGCACGACAGCGCTCTTCGGAAGGTCGGGGTGGAGGATTTCGTCCCATCCGACCGCCTTCTTGCCGTGCCTGGCTAGAAGAGCAATGAGGCGCTTGTTGAAGTACGCCTGCAGATCCGCGTTGGTTTTCATGCCGCGACGTTTCTTGAAGGCTGCAATCTTGCTATTGCTGTTCCACTGCCGCCCGTTCACTTCATCGCCCCCTATGTGCCAATACCGGTCGGGGAACAAGGGCGCAATTTCGGTCAGGAAAGAGTCGAGGAATGTGTAGACTGCCTCGCGCGTGGGATCCATGCACGGATCGAACACGCCCCACTTGCGCTCGATCTGATATGGGCCCGGGGCGCTTGCAAGCATGGGATAGCCAGGAAACCAGGCTGTCGTGTGGCCGGGCATGTCGAATTCCGGGACGACGCGGATGCCGCGGTCGCGCGCGTAGGCCACAACCTCGCGCACCTGATTCTGCGTATAGTAAAGGCCGTCGGAGCCGCGCTCCTGCAGCCTGGGAAACCGCTTGGATTCGATGCGAAAACCCTGGTCCTCCGACAAATGCCAATGGAGGACGTTCAGTTTGACTGCGGCCATCGCGTCCAGGTTGCGTTTGATCACCTCTCCAGGTTCCCAGTGCCGGCAGGCATCGATCATCAAGCCACGCCAGGGAAAACGCGGGCGATCCTGAATGCGTACGGCAGGGAAGTAGAATGATTCCGAATCCAAGTCAACCAGTTGGAGCAGGGTCTCCAGGCCATGGAGTATTCCCAGGGGCGACGGCGCCGCCAAGCGTGCTTGCACAGCGCTGATCTGGAGGCTGTACGACTCGTCCGCGCGCACCGACTGCACTTTCTCTCCCGGGCCGGCACAATCGACCACGAGCTGTGCATGCTCCGGTTGCGTGGACTGCTGGTTCGCAAAGCGGATGCCGGTGTGCTCCTGCAGCCTTTGAAGGCAGCGCGTCAGGGCGCGTGAGAGGCGCGGCTCCGTGTATCCGGCGAATGCGGCACGGAACGATCCATCGATCTTCAGTTTTCCTTCAGCCGGCGTCAGGGCGGCCGGTACGGGCATCAAATGGAACTGCGCTGCGGGCTGTTCGGGCAATCCGCTCCGTGGCGTTGCTGGTATTTGCCACAGAAGCAGTGCGACCAGGCCCAGGCATGCGGAGAGTCTTGGCAGATTCATGCAGATACTCCTCGGCTAAAGTTGCATTCCCGTCCGTGCTGAAGCGTCGTAAAAAGCCAAATCTAACCACTCAAAGGGTCAGTTGTCGAGCTGTTTGGTGGGCGCATCCCGATTGACTTTGGATTGGTTGTCAGGTACTTTCACAGCGAGCCATCATAAAGGAGAAAGTGGTGGATAACGAGATAGGCATCATCGGCGAACCGACAGCCAATCCGGCAGTATGCAGGTTCACTATCGACCTGCCGGTCTACGCGGGCGGATCGGCGTATTTTGCCAACAAGGAGGCCGCGAAGCTTTCTCCCCTGGCAACCAGGATTTTTGAGGTGCCCGTGGTCCAGAACATTCTGATTGCCGAGAATCAGATCACGGTCACCAAATCAGGTTTCGAGCCTTGGCCCACGATCGGCAAACAGATCGGGGCGAAAATCCGCGAGCACATACACTCGGGCGAGCCGCCGGTCACCGAAGAATTTGTGCGCAGCATTCCTCCAGAACCTGAGATTCGCAAGAAGATTCAACGGCTGCTGGAACGCGAGATCAATCCGGCTCTGGGGATGCACGGCGGCTGGGTTGAATTGATCGACGTGAAGCAGAACTCGGTGTATTTGCGTCTGGGCGGCGGCTGCCAGGGCTGCGGCGCTGCCGACATGACGTTGAAGCAAGGAATCGAGAAGTCGATACGTGAGATGGTTCCTGAGGTCGGCGAAATCCTCGACACCACCGATCACGCGGCGGGCCGGAATCCTTACTATCAGCCGCGCAGGTAGAGCGCCTCCGTCGAAAACAACTCCGTTTTTCCATTTCGACATCGCGCTGCCCGGATCGCATGAGACCGGTCGATTTCTTGCAAAAACGCCGCAAGATGCGAAATTGGTGATTGCTTTTTCTGAGAATATCCGCAAAATGGCAGTGTCTTCGTTTGACTATACACGTTGAGGTTGTCCTGAAAGCAACAAGTCAGAGGAGGTAGTATGGCTGGAAAAGTGATGACGAAGAGTCAGCTGATTTCGCTCATAGCAGAGAAGAACGGATTGACGAAAGTCGCGGCTGGCGCGGTCCTTGAGACGCTCGCCTGCACCGCCATTAGCGAGACCAAGAAGACCGGCCAGTTCGTCGTACCCGGGATCGGGAAGCTGGTGAAATCGCATCGCAAGGCACGGATGGGACGGAATCCTCAGACCGGTGCTGCGATCAAGATTCCTGCGAAGATAGTGGTGAAGTTTCGAGTGGCGAAGGCCTGCAAAGATGCAGTCGTTCCGAAGAAGTAAAGCCTGTTCTTCGTCTCAAGAGGCCTCGCACCGGACGAGGCCTTCCTCAGAATAAGCGAGAGACTGGCGAGCGTTATCGACACGCGACACGGGTGAGGCCGGTGCTGTAGCGACAATCTGCGAGGCGGCGCGATTGCCCCCGCGGATTTTGTGTGGCTTCAGCGGGGGCGTCGTCGGCCTCTGCCGGCGTGAGGCGGCTCTTTCCTCAAACCGGCGAAAGCTCAAGCAGCCTTGTAGGGGAGAGTGTGCAGGCAAGGTGCTCGTGCAGGATCAGCCTACCTCTCAAGCGAGTTGCGTGGGTTGTTTCGGGCGCAAGCGCCTGCTGAAGCTGTTCAGACAGAACAGCGTAGCGAATACGAATCCCAGCGGCGACAAGTTCCACCAGAAGTCCGTGAGTATCCGTGGATCTTGCGTCAGGTTATGGAGCATTGCTCCCCAGGACGCGGCGGAGTCGTGAAACCCGACGTTGAGGAACGAAAGGATCACCTCTCCTAGAATGAACACGGGCGCGGCGACTGCCGTCTGTGCCAGGGCGAACGGCGCCAGCGCCGGGAGTATGTGCCGGCGGAAGACGTGCCATGGCGTGGCGCCCAGCGCTCTGGCCGCTTCCACGTAGCATGCATTTTGAATCTGCAGGATCAGCCCGCGAACTCCCCTCGCCATCGGCGGCCAGGTAACGGACGCGATCGTGGCTGCGGTGAGGAATGCCGTTTGCCAGAACGGCATCCGGGGCGGCAAAAGCGCGCGCAGTGCCAGCACCAGGTAGAGCGCCGGCAGTGCGAGCACGAATTCCGACAATCGCATGAGGACGGCGTCTGTCCATCCGCCCAACATTCCTGCGAATGCCCCGATGGACACTCCCACGATGAAATAAATTGCGATGCCAATCAGAAGAACCATCATCGAACTGCGCGTTCCCGCCAGCGTCCTGGCCAGCACATCCCGGCCTAGATCATCCGTGCCCCACGGATGAAACACTCCGGCAGTTCTGGTGCCGAGTATGTGCGTAGATAAAGGAATGAGGCCTAGAAAGCGATACTGGTAACCGCCGCAGAAAAGCTCCAGAGGATAAGCCTGATCGGTCAGCTCCCGGTATTGGGCGTCCTGAGGCTCGATCAGTTCCAGGCGATAAACAAATGGCCGCCAATGGAAGGCTCCGCGCGCGTCCACGAAACGGATGCGGCTGGGAGGCGCGAAGAATTGATTCAGGTCTAGAACATCGGGGGGGTTGGGCGACAGGAAGTCACTGGGTAC
>Ga0315280_10003073_pt1 | contig 26037 bp, 31 predicted proteins | sample YL17G06_40_MG_FD_203697 | JGI IMG/M metagenome (GOLD analysis project Ga0315280, IMG submission 203697) | Sediment microbial communities from Yellowstone Lake, YNP, Wyoming, USA - YL17G06_40 | ecosystem: Environmental > Aquatic > Freshwater > Lake > Sediment | place: USA: Wyoming | collected...
TATGCGCTGTACCAGTTTTCTGTTAGGCTTGCAGGGTTCTTGCACTCAATATTGACAAGTGGGATGCCGTTGACATACAGGATTATGTCGTTGCGGATTTGTTTGTCTCCAGCTTGGTAGACAACTTGGCTGCTGACAACAAAATCATTGGCAGTAGCATTCTCATAATCGAAAAGCTTAACGTATTTCACAATTCTTTCTCTTTCGAACTTTATGGGAATGCCGTCTTTGAAATAATTCAAGATTTTTTTAGAGTCTTCGCTCCCACTGGTTCTCAGCTTCAGCTCATTCAGGACCTGCTTTATCTCCTCGTCACTTATGCCTATGTTAGCGTTTAATCGCTTCAATGCTCGAACAAGGGCAGGGGTGAGCAGCGGCTGTTCAAGATCCTCGCGTTCCAACTCATCAGCAGAAACAAATTTCCAGCCTTTCTCCTGCAGCCTCTCAACAAAATAATCTTCAACAAGAGATTTTTCACTAAATAACGGCATGACTTATCCTCTGTAAATGTTTTTGGCGTCTTCAATCTTGATGACCTGATTGGAGATCAGTTCTTCAAAGTCTGTTAAGAGAAAGGATGGCCCAAGCGAAAGTTTCTTGTAAAGTAGGTAGAGCATGACTTCGCTGGTTAGTAAGAAGCCCTTGGAGGATGTTTCTTTTTCGATGTCGCTTATGTTTTCTATTTTGCTGTAGGAGTGGGCGATGATGGCGAAATAGGCTTTCTCGATTTTTTTCCGCTCTTCAATTCTTCTTTTGGCATATTGAACGTACCTTGTTATGGCCCTTTTGTCGCTGGCGTTTAGGAAGTAGTTGGTTCTGTTTTTACAGTCGTATATTATGGCGAAGTCTTTTGAATATGCAATTCCGTCTGGGTATTCGCCTTCTTTTTTGTGTCCAAGCTGTTCTACTTCGAATCCCAAAGCATAGAAGATTTCTGCGATTATGTCTTCGTATTCGTCGTTGGAAATTGTTTGCATGATGTCTTGGAAGTGTCGGCCTATCCAGTCTTGCCATGATGGCAATGGTAAGGCTTTCGTCTCAAGTAGTTTCTGCCATTCTTGGGGTGGCTCTATGCTGAATCTTTCCAAAGCAGGCAAAATATCTTCTTCAGAAATACTGAAAAACAAATCTTTTTTCGGTATTTCATTCAAGAATTCTGCACTTGTTAAACCTGGCATTTGTGAGATGTAGTGAAAGTCAATTTGTGGTTCTCGTTTCTCGTTTTCTGAAATGTTTTTTAAGACGAGAAAGCATGGAGGTCGATGAGTATAGTCTCTTCCTTTCCCTTTCGTGTAAACTCCTATTGCGGGTATGGGTACTTTGTTTTTTAAGTGCTCGATCGGTTGGATTGATCTTTGAGGATAGGGCGCTACTTTGTCTCTTTCCCAGTAGTTCGGTTCCCAATAGGTACATAGCACAAGGATTTCTACCATTTAATCCACCTTAACCCTGATTTTTCCAGTGAGAAGCAAATCCATAAAACCTCGCTTAGTGTTTTCCAGCCGTAACCTTTCGTAGGTTTCAAGCTCAAGCCTCTTATCGACTGTGGTAAGGATTTCTGCTATCTTATTTTGTTCGGGCAGTGGCAAATAGGGCATGCTGAATTTCTCCAGCCTGCTTTTTGATAGTTCTAAAAAGGTACTGCCGCCGCTCAGGTTCTGAAGCATTTCTTTCTTGCTTGACAAATAGTAACTATAGAAGTCTGTAAAGATTCCGTATGTGCTTCTCGGTATAAGACCTTTGCATCCTTGATTGAAGGTAGCATCTTCCTCAAGCGTAGCTACATAACCAACAGGGGCACGCGTTGAAAGAATAATTGAGCCTTTTGGCATAAGCGCCAAATTGGTCTCTTTTAATGCTTTTTCCGTGATTTTTCTTTCGCTACTTTTTATTCGAAGCTTTCCGTTTAGCTTGCTCAAATCAGTCGGTGTAAGCCAGTTTACTGTTCCATCTTTCCAGTATGTTTCTTCTTTTGTCGAAGGGGTTGTGCCCGTTTCAACAATAAATAAGTCTTCAGTGGCTTTGACTTGCCAATCTGTGGGTATTTTTCCTATTGGTGTGTTTTTGTATTCTGTGTGTCCTATTCCATGTGTTAGGAGCTGCTGCATTAAACCCTTCTTCAGACGCTCAGTCTTCGCAATAACCCGGTCAGCCAACTCAATGGCAGAATCAATAACACCCAAAACCGTGACGATATTCTCTTGCTCGTCAAGCGGAGGTAGCGGTATTTTGATCGACTTTATGTTTTCAGCGTTTATGTTTATGTTGGTAGCTCCATGCATTTTACTCAAAAACTGACTTTTTATGAAGCTTGCCTGAAAGAGCTGACTCAGGAAATAGTTACTTACCAAGCTTTCGTCAAAACGAAAACGAATTATGTATGATGCAAACATGCAAGGCATGTCTTTCGTGACGATGCCATGCCTGCCTATTGCGCCGCTTCTCGCGAATAAAAAATCACCAACAGCTACTTTGAACTGTTCGTAAGTCCTGTCATCAACACTCAAAAAGGGCATAGTTTCATAGGATATTTTCGGGTTAAGCAAGTCGGTGATTCTTACCAATCGAACTCCTTTTTCAGAATACGACTCGTTTGTGTAGAAGCCCTGTTTGTGAGACAAGGTCATGTCTTCAAGCGTGGCTTCTTTCCAATCCTTTGGGATTTCGCCGATAGAAGTTGATGCGAGGTTTGTCTCTTTATGAAAATTCATTCGGATCACCTAATGCTTGGGTAATTTCAGAAATATACTGCTCCAATCTCTTGGCGATTTCTTGCTTCTGATTTTCCAATGCTTTAAGTTCCGAGTATTCTTTTGCTATATCAACTTCTTCAGTTTCTTCATTCTGCATCACGTATAACGTCACGTTTAGGTTGCTGTCGTTCTCCTCTATGTCTTTGAGTGAGACTATGCGTGAGAAGCCTTTCTCTTCGGTGAAGTTCCTGTATGCTTCTGCGATTTTCTTTATGTTGCCGTCTCCGAGCCTGTTGAGCTTGCGCACTTCTGGGTGTTGCTCTGCCTCTTTAGAGGCGTTTATGAAGAGTATTTTGCCTTTGCGTTCTGCTGGTTTGTGTAGGTTGAAGATTAGGATAGCTCCGGGTGCGCCTGTGTTGTAGAATAGTTTTTCTGGCAGGAGTATGACGCATTCGACGAGATCGCGTTTTTCGCTAAGCACTGCAGAGCGTATGGCTTTTTCTTTACTCCCTCGGAACAGACAGCCATTGTCAACAACGATGCCTACTCTGCCGCCATTTTCCTTCGCCGATGCAAGCATGTGCTGTATCCAAGCCCAATCTGCGCTTTGCCGGGGAACAAACCCGAAGCCAAATCGCTGCTTCGAAAATTCCCCCTTCTTTAACACTGACTCATCGTAGCCGTCTTGGTTCCAGGGCGGATTAGCCAAAACCACATCAAATGGCTTTATTCCTTCGCCTTCTTTGAACTTTGGATACAGGAAGGTGTCTCCGAACTCTAAGTGAGCGTCGCGTATGTCGTGGATGTACATGTTCATTTTGGCCAAAGCTATGGTGCGCTGGTTAACCTCTTGACCGTACAAAAACAGCTTCTGAGCCTCCTCAAGCCCGTATTTCTCTTCAACGTGTTTGAAGGCTGAGATTAGCATGCCGCCTGAACCGCAAGCTGGGTCATACACGCTTTCCATGGGTTTCGGATCCAAAATCTCGACGAGCAGCTTTATGACTTCTCTGGGAGTGTAAATTTCGCCTTCCTTAGCTTTGGAGGGTGCAAAGTATCGGAGAATCCACTCGTATGCATCGCCGAGCACATCAGCCGAAACATTGTTCAGTTTTTTCTCGCTGAAAAGCTCCACAAGCTGCCTAAGGGTCTCTGCGTTCTCTCGGCTGCTGGCGAATTGGATAAAATCAACGCTATCCACAACGTCTTTAAGTTCAGGGTTCCGCTCAGCCATGGCCTTCAAGGCTTTTGAGAACTGCTCCGTTAATCCGCTTACGTTTCTTCGCAGGTTCTCCCACAGGAATTCTTCAGGCAAGTTGAATAGGTGATACTCGTCGCGTTTAGCTTCCTCCTTAGCGTCTCCCTCGCTGAAGCCGTCAGCTAAAGCCTCCTTATAGGCGTCTTCAAACTCCATATCCCACTTATCGCTGATTCGCTTCAAAAACAACAGAATGAGGATAAACTTGTAGTCCACGCGCGTCCTTATCAAATCCGCTGCTCTTTTAAGCAAGCCGTCAATCTCGCCACGCCCCAGACTCTCCTCAACAGCTTTTTCTTTGCTGCGCAGCCTGTAAATTCTCTTCCGCGCATCATGAGGATCAAACTCCGTGTGAAGCCATCCAGCCTTACGCAATCCGGAAAGAATAGCAGTAATATCTTCCCACCGGTCTTTGTTCTTCTCCATCAATACCTTTGACGCATTCTCAAACGTGAAATTAGCATCCTTAAAGGACTCCCACAAAACCGAGTAACGGCGGTCAAGCCAATCTGGCAGTCGACTCATTATTTCACCGCAAGGATAGTAATTACACAAGCATATAAACTTTGTTCCTTAACAAAAGCTAAAATAAAATAACTTGGGTTTTTTAGCGTGCTGCCTTATCCCGATATCACGTGTAAAGTGGTCATAATTCTTACTTTCGTATTTGGGGGCAGATTTGAGGCGCGCAGTCCTTCTTTTTTTCTTTGCAGTAGCCGCCCTTTTCAAATCTGCAAATATGCCTAATCCGACTAAAAGTGACGGACACTAGCTCCACAGTTGGTGGGTCTTCAAGTGCTGCAGTAACCTGCTTTGTGGTCCTGGATGCTATGTGATAGGCAAATCTGGGTCTTCCGAAACTGTTTGCAACTACCTTGTCCCTAACGACAAGGCCCTTAGCCGTTAACCGCTCGAGATGCTGCTGCAGAGTGTTATGGCTGAAACCAACTTCACCCAGAAGCGCGGCGAAGCCTTTGGGTTTGCCGTCTTTAAGCGCAGCCAAAACGCGTTCATCAAAGAAGCCCATTGCAGGCTCTAACAAGCAAAATCAGACTTATAACCATTTTTAACCATTTTCGGGACAAGGTAGCACGCGGCTACTCTTCCTTTTTTCATTGCCCTTAAGCGTCGGTAATATTTTTATTCAGTTCCGAGGTTATCTAAGATTGTGTAAACACAATTGGAAGCCAAAACGGGAAGAATAAAAGGCAAATTTGTGATAAGAGAGCTATTTTACATTACGCATGTAAAAAACACAAAGTCAATTTTGGAAAAGGGGATCCTTTGCCACAAACGGATTGAAGAGTCTGGAATCCCTTATGAACGAATCTATAACAAGGAGGTCGTTTCACGGCGGGAATCAATAACTGTCCCTGATGGCAGAAGTCTTTGGAGTTTTGCTAATCTCTTTTTCCAGGCAAGAAACCCAATGCTCTACACCGTAGTTCGTAACAAACCGCTTGATGAAATTGCGGTTATAGGCGTTGATAGGAGTATTCTTGACCGCGCAGACATTTTTATATCAACAGGCAATGCAGCGCATTCTCAATCAGAAATTGTTCCTGCATCTGAGAAGAAAAAGGTGCTTCCAAAAATAATATACAACATAAACAGGGTTTATTGGAACGAGGTTGATGGGTCCAAACGCACAATTATGGCTGAATGTCTAGTTCCCGATTTTGTCCCACCTCAATTAATAAGGTCTGTCTATTTTGGGGACTACAAAGCTAAATACAAAACTGAAGAATCCATAGGGAAATCGATTGATATTCCGTTTGTGTTTGTACCGAGAATGTTCTTTCAGCCCAGTAGAAGTCGGCAAATCACCTCCTCCTTTTCGGTTGTCGACGGAGACATGTTCTTCTCACAGGCACAAACACTAACTGTAAGCGTGAACACCGTGGGAGTTATGGGCAAGGGTGTTGCTTCCAGAGCTAAATATCAATTCCCAGATGTGTACGTTCACTATCAAGATGTATGTCGCAGTCACAAACTCCAAATAGGTAAACCAGTACTTTACAAGCGAGAAGCCTCTTTTGACTATGAACTGGCAGATGAGCCTTCAACATTGGAGAATGTTAACGCCGAGACTTGGTTCCTTCTCTTTCCAACAAAGAGACATTGGAGAGACGACTCCAAAATAGAGGATATTGAAGCTGGGCTACGATGGATAGTGGAGAATTACAAGAAAGAAGGCATCAAAAGCCTAGCTCTTCCAGCACTCGGATGCGGATTAGGCCGATTGGATTGGAAGGATGTGGGTCCTCTAATCTGCCGATACTTATCCGCTTTAGACATCCCTGTGTGTGTATATTTGCCAGCTGAACACGAAATCTCTGACAAGCTGATCTCTCCCGAGTTTCTTCTTTCAAGACGAGCTCATTTCTAAAAATTATTGTAGAGCGTGCGCTTCACATGGAGCTGACTGAAAATGGAATTGGAAATAGAATGGAAAGGATGGTACGGACTAAATATTGAAACGCCTCCTGGAATGGAGGGGCTCCGCGGACTATTTGCGAATTTGTACGACTCCGAAATTTACTACATTGGAAAAGCTCAAGGCAAATCTCACCTTTTTCAAGAGTCAAAACATCGATACAAATCATTAAAAAAGGCTTTGACCGAGCTAGGCGTGCTCAAAGAACCAATTGACCGAACCGCAATGGACAAAATAGCTAAGGAACACTGCAAAAAATACGTAGGAATACTGCAAGATGAAAGCAAACTAGCGTTTTTGGACTCCGCGGAGAACCTACTCATTTTCACGAAGAAACCTAAAGGGAATGACAAACTAAAGAAACGATACAAGGGCACAAGACCGTTCAAACTAATCAACAGAGGGGAAAAATCAATCCTTGCAGCCTTAGGATTAGAGGATTATTACGAGATTCTTTGATGCAATTTGCAACTTTGAGTGAAGACTCGCTTTTTCAAAGGGAGACTTCATATGTCAACAAGAGCGCGCTCGCGCCAAAATTAAAATAGAGTTTCCGAATATCTCACTGATGGCGGCACTATTGAAAACCTCTTTCTTAGAAAGCGGGCGAGTTTTGTTAGAAATACAAAATATGCTCGAATCAAAAGATATCAGCAAAATAGATTTTGCAGTTGCCTATTTGTCGGCTGCAGGCTATTGGTGTATTGAACCCTCGCTTAACAAGTTCCTTTCCAGAGGAGGGCATGTCCGATTCATTGTAGGATTATCCAACGCTTACGTTACAGAGAGTTCTGCGTTAAGAAAACTTCTGGCACTCGCCAAAACTCCGCAGGGCAAAGGATTAGAAGTTAAATATCATAAACCCAAAGGAATCGAATTTCATCCAAAATTAGTCCTGGCTAAATCGGGCGACAGACTCAAAATGGCTGTGGTTGGGTCTTCAAATCTTACGAGCGGAGGACAAAAAAGGAACATAGAAGCAAATGTTCTGCTTAGGATCGAAGATTCGAGTGATGTAGAAGCAAAGAATTTTGAACAAGACAGCATAAACTTCTTTAACTATCTATGGAAAACGGCAAATAAACTAGACCCTGAGAATATCAGAGAATATGCAAAGGCAGAAAAAGCGAAAAGAACCTCGCGAAAAACTCATAGCAAAGTGCCAAATACAGTCTTGAGCAATTTTGTATTCGTAAATAACGAACGTACAATTGCCGACTCGTTAAGCGTTCTCTGCACGGAATGCAGAAAAACCTACGTAGACATTCCGCTTAACGCTTTCTATTGCGACAATTGCGGTGAATACCCAAGCGTGAATGCTCCCGAACCGCTAAGTGTGAAAGAAAATGATAAGAAGAAAGAAATCAGGAATATTTCTTTGAAGATAAATGGGAAAAAACGGCTCGCAGAGGAGTTAGCTGTGCGCTGTCCCGACTGCAACTCCCCCATCGACATGACTAATTGTTTTATGCTTTGGATCATATGTGAAAAATGCGCAGAAAGGAGAAGAAAGGAAAAAAGAAGTGTTTGTCACCCCTATACAGAATGGCCAATTAAGGCAGCAAGAGACTTGTCATACAGCTTAAACAAAGACAGATTTAGAATAGAGCGTGGACCAGGTCTTGCTTCTTCGCGGTATAGGAAATTCAAGCGGTATATCCCAATCATTCTTGACGAGTCTCCAATGAAAATGCAGCAGATATACGATAAGATAAGAGCACGATTTCCATCAGACTGCGATGATAGCGAAAAATGCATTCATAAAGGCGTTGTCAAAAAACAAAGTGAATGGAAACACATAACAAGGGATGCAATAGGACAACTATTGAGAGAAAAAACAGTAAATTACAACAAATTAAACAAAACATACCAACTGAAGTGAAACTTGCGCTTAATGTTGATTAGAGTGGTGAAATGAATATTGAAAGCGAAACAGTCTCAAAAGCTCCCTTGCGGCTGTGAAAGCCTTTTTCGAGATTTTGATTTTTCAAATATAACCACCGCCACTCCTCCGAAAAGGAAAGGAGTGTATGTTATCCAGGTTAAGAATAGGACCCAAGAAAGCCCAGAAAGCATTGCTGCAAAAGCCAAGCAACTCATTTCACCAATTAAATGGAAACTAGTCGAGGACTACGTAATGAATCGGATTAAGCGTCTCGAAAAGATATCATCCTGCCCCACAATCTACATCGGCTCAGCAGGAACACGGCGTACGAGCAAGAACACACGCAAGCATCGATATGACGAACTTACGAACAGACACACAATTATGTATCCTGTATGGGCTCTGCTTTATGCTGGATGGAAACTGGATTATGGCTGGAAATGCAGTGGCGACCCCTCAGCTGAAGAAAAGGAATACAAGAGGAAGTACAGAGATTCACACCATGGCAAGGACCCCGCTCTGGTAAGGGTGTAGCAACGCCAAAAGCTTATGCTCCCTATTCTCGAAAATGTTATGAGTAAAGGCTCACCATATTCCTCGGTCGAGTCTGAGAGTTATGGACCTAACACTTGAAGACTTAACCCTGCTAGAGAAGAACTTAAAACAATGTGCGGACTTGCTGTCGGAAAAAAATGAGAAAGACAGGCGAGTACTGTACGCATGGAGCGAATACTACGTTGCTTTACGAATTAAACAGCAACATCCAGATTGGGGTGTCAAAGTCAGAGGGTGGGCTATTAACAGCGCAGATGTTGTATGTCAAAGAGGAGATGGCGCTAGTGTGCTTGTCCAAGTTAAAACGGGAATGTGGAAGAAGTACAAGTTTGGCTCGGATGCATTCTGTTCTGCTGACGCTTCTTTTGGAAAGGGAACACAGATTAGCGGACGCAAATTTCACTATTTAGTTTTCCTAACAACAATATTCACAGAGGTTATTGACACCTTGATCTTTTCAATTAGAGAGCTCAATCAAATTGGCGCTAGACCTGGGATGGCTCAAAACAGTGAAGGCAATTCTTGGTTTTTGTCCAGAGCTGATTCAATTGAAAAATGGGAAAGATGGTTAAAGTTTAAAAACATTAATGAGCCAATCTACGACGTAGAGCGAGACATTGCTGAAAACCCGTTCAGCTACAAAGATAGATGGGACAAAATAATGTGAAAGCGCGCTGAGAAACAAGAACTGGTGCACGTTTTATCTCAACACCCTTTTGGCAAAAGAGTAAATTCTATTCAAGTTTTTGGTTACACATTGGGCATTTAGGCGAAAACTATTCAGCACAATATCAACTGACTAACCATCAAACAGAGTGATAATCGATCTAAGAATACTATCGCTGACATAGAAGAACGGGTGCGAGTTCGGCTTGAACAGAATCAACCTCGTGATACTCGCTTGTGTCGCAGTCTCCCTGCTCTATTGGCTTCCCGGAGCAGGCGACTTGATGAATGAATACCTGGCCTTCAGTGGAGCGCATCTGCTTCAGGGTAGAGTGTGGACTGTAATCACGGGCTTGTTCCTCCACGCTGATGTCGTGCACTTGGCTGGGAACATGGTTTTTCTCTACGTTTTCGGGAACACGCTGGAGAATGAACTGAAAGCCAAGAAGACGTTGCTGGCGTTTTTGTTGGGGGAACCCTTGCTTTTCTTTTAGGCGTCTTCTTCTACGACCCGTCAACCCTCCTGATCGGGGCCTCAGCGGCGATATTCACCTTGACAGCCGTGGTCATGCTAGTCAAGCCCCTGAAGTTCTCAATTATCTTTCTGATGCCCCAAGGACTAGTCGCCATCATCTACTTCACGTACAACGTGCTGGCAGTCTACCTCGGCGAGCAGAGCAACGTCGCCTACATCTCCCACGTCATCGGGTTCCTAATCGGCGTACCCTTCGGAGCAGCATGGAGTAAGAACTTCGCCAAAAACCTCCTCATAACCATAGCCCTATTCATAGTCTACCTCGCAATAGTAATCTTCCTAATCCCACTAATCCTAAAAACGTAGCCTAACAAAAACAAACTCTAGGCTGCTCGATCTAGTCTTACCCCTCTTAAACATATTTGGATCCAAATAAAACCCGGGAGGGGTAGGTGAGTACACACAAACAACCCAGATAAAAGAGAAAAAAGGAGAAGGGACTGCGGAGAGTTATAGCGAGAGTCTTCTTATGCACACAATCAAGGCGTCACACTTTCGGTTATAATGCTTTTTGAAACGTTTAAATCTATGTACCTGCGTACATAGTATTATGTACTTTGAACCTTTGACGAAAACTTCAATTGAAATTCTAGTTCACTTAAGCTCAAAGATTAAAGAAAGCTTTACCGTACGCCAAATTGCCGAAGCTATACAGAAAGACTATAAAATCTCGTATGTGATGACTATGCGCCTAGCAAAGCAGCATTATATAATTGCAGAAAAGAAACCGCCGGTTACATACTGCAGACTAAACTTAGTGGGAAATTCTTCGCTTCTAGCTTACATAGAGTCCATCCGCACTAATCGGTTCTTTGCCAAAAATCGCGACTTGGAAATCCTCGTAAATGCCCTTCTATCCAAAGTCGCTTCCCCATTCTTCACTATAATAATCTTCGGCTCTCACGTTAGAGGGACAGCATCGAAAAAATCAGATCTAGACACGCTTTTCGTCATTCCCGAAAGGACGATGGAGAAAGAAGTCTCAGCCGCAGTCGGTTCCATCGAGCATATCAGCCCGATTGGTATACACGAAACAATACTTACAAGCCGCGAATTCGCAGATCTTATAAGGCAAAAAACAGCAAACGTCGCTTGGGAAGCTGTGGATTACAGGATTGTTCCTTACGGAGCTGAAGCACTCTTCAAAATACTGGAGACAATCCTATGATAAATAAAGAAAGAATCGAGGAAGCAAAACGGAACGTTAAACAATACGTCGACGATGGACTGCTAAAGATCAATGACAAGGACGCCGCCAGATTTGTCGACTTTTTCATGGCAAACGCCGAATCTTCCCTGCGAACAGCATCCATTCTACAACAAATATCAGATGAAGATACACTAAAAGAAACCTTGAAGGTTGGATCGGATTTCGAATCCTATTTGTGGGTAATCATTTCGTCATACTATGCGATGTTCTACGCGGCGACCGCAATTTTGGCAAAGCAGGGCATAAAGGCTTCGGGCCAGATAGTGCACAAGGTGACCGCAGACGCGCTCATACATTTCTTCTGGTCGAACGCAAAGCTGGCGAAACTACTTGAACAATACGAAGAGACACAAACAGTTGGACTGGAACTGATTGGAAGAGAAGAACTTATGAAAAAAATGCAGAAGAAGGCTGATGAACTCATAGTATCCTACGAAAGCGAGCGGAAGAAGAGAAGCAAGTTCCAGTATAACATCGGCATCCAAGCAAAAAAAGGGTACGCTCAAACTTCGCTTGAACGAGCAAGAACTTTTGTATTCGAGATAAATAAACTGATAAAAACTTAAAAACCAACATCGGCCTCGATACCAGCACACTCTCATCTAAAAAGCCACGCCTCTCACCGACCGGCGAGCAGAGCAACGTCGCCTACATCTCCCACATCATCGGGTTCCTAATCGGCATACCCTTCGGAGCAGCATGGAGTAAGAACTTCGCCAAAAACCTCCTCATAACCCTAGGCCTATTCCTCATCTACATCGCAATAGTAATCCTTCTCGTCCCCCTACTCCTACAGGCATAAGCCTGACCAAAACAAACGCTACATCGCCACATTTAACGCGCGCCTCAAACCGCCTTCAGCGGCACTTCACTTCGAAACACTGTTAAGGCTCAAGCGCCAATCTTCCCCTGAAACCGTTTGAAAAGCCAGCCGCATGGAACGTGTAGGCGCGTCCCTGTGTAGCCTCCTTGTGCGGTTCAAGCTCACCGTTTGATATCTGATCAACAGGCCTAAGGGGTAGTCACTTGCTCAGGAATTCCTTGACCCAGCTGAAGAATCGCTCCGCATCCCTCACAGCTTCCTTTGCGTCACCCTCGCCCATCAGCCTCTCTTCGTATTCAGCCACGTTCTTTATCCCAAGCAGTCTACTCAGCTGTTTGCTTTTAGCCGTCAAAACATCCTTGGTAAACCAACTGTTTGAAAAAGGCTAATCGCATCTTCATGCCTTTCCCCAGCGTGTCTGACACCCAACATGAAAACCGTCACGGCATCGCAAGCACTTATTCCACAATGAACAGCATTCACTACCGCGGCGTTCCAACGACGAGTTCTCAAGCATTCCAGCGCCGTGTTAAAACATTCTTCAGATTTTCTCAGGTAATTTTTGAAGAGAGACTTGTCAACGTGCCGAACTCTCACCGACATGACCCTCACTCCAAAGGTCTACCGCAAATCAACACGTGATTCTGCACAGCCTGCTTAATCGGCGATTGTTCCCGCCTCTTCTGAAGATCTTCTTCATTAACATAGTATGCGGAAATAGAATTTCCAAACTTTTCAGAAACTTCTTTTTGAAGTTCTGCAACGATTCCTTCAACGTTCTCTTTTTTTGGAGTTACTATCAAAAGGTCAATATCACTTAATGGCGCTTCCTTTCCTTGCACTATACTTCCAAATAACGCGGCAGAAATGATGCTTGGGACGCCAAGTCCCTTATTTAACATCTTTTTAAGCTCAAGCAGCGTGTTTTCTTCCATCTCAAATAGCTTTTCAACGATAGAATAGCCGTAACTTTTTGTGTTCAGCTTGAAAGCATAAGACCTACCAATGGTTCTGATTGTAAGAACATTCATTTTTTCAAAATCCCTCAGCACTTTTCTGACACCAGTATGAGATATTTCCAAGAACTGCGCGAGTTCTCTTATGGTAAACTCTTTTTCCTTAAATTTCCACAGGGTTCTAAGCACGGTCACCTTTACCTTTGATCCGAGAAGCATTTCCAAGTAACTATGGAACAGCATTCTTTTCACATCCTAAACAAAAACTGAATGCCCTCTCAGACTTTAGGCTTGATGCCCCTCCTTCTAAGAAACTTGGCAATTCCCACATGACTTCTCCTTGTTTTTGCAGCGATTTGACGAAGGCTACTCCCTTTTCTGACTCCCTCCTCAATGGTCTGTTTTTCTTCGATGGAGAAAGCGTGCCTGGGCGAATAGGGTGCTTCTACCAATCTAAGCTTTCTGGGCATAATATATGGCTTGGCATACTTCAGTAGGAGGTTCCGTACGTCGAAGGGCCTCTGGATGTAAAGATTATAGGCGTTTTCTGAATGCTCCTGAAACTTCGTTTCTATTCCCACCTCGGATAATCGTTGTTTGATTTGCTGCAACCAATCCAACTCAGCTGAGGTTATGTGAAATGCCAAGGTCTTATTGCCCCTACTACTGACATGCCCATCGCAAGACAAAATCCCTGCTAGCCAGATCATAACTTCTCTCATCTTATCGTCGTCCATACTCAATGCGCCTGGAAACTTTAGTAATAAACCACTTTATTGTTTCCATATGGAAACAAAAGTTTAAAAAACTTTCGGGCCAAGAAGTTCAAGATAAAGAAAACTGTTGCGGGAGATAAGACGACTTATTGCTTTTTCAAATGTAAAGGTCTTGTTCACACAACACAGAATGCATGAGGTTCCAAGTTCAGCTCTTTCTATGAAGTCAAGAACAACAAAAAGATAGAAGATGAAAGCTAGAGGAAGAGCCAGAATGACAAAAGTAAGAGTTTTTTATATGGGGTTCAGAGTATCAGTTCAACTTTTTCCTTACTTACAAACTCGACGACAAACACCCCAACATCTTCACACTGTTGTCGCAGTCTGCTAATCAGAGTTCTTGCATCTTTATCATGCATGACCACTTGGCTGTTATTCACAGCAACATATTCTCCCGAAAACTGCTCTCTAAGTTTCTCATAGTTGTCCTGAAACCATTTCATGTTCTTTTCGAACACTCTAAATTCTTTCTTCTGTCGGCTCATTAAAATGGACATTTACCTCCCCCTCTCCTTAACCACGCTTCGTATCATCTCCTCAATCTTTAAATTTTTCTCCTCCTCGCTCAATCCAAAGTATTATTGCTTCGTTTATTGCTTCTTTGAGATTGCCTTTCTTCATACCCTTTCTTCGGAACACTGCTTCGCGCAACCGCTTTTCCAAGTCCTCAGGCAATATTATATCTATTCGCCCCATTTTTTACCTCAAATCTCATAATACACTTATCACCTTACATGGTTTTCCACAAAAACAGGCTGGGTGAATTGAGCAGCTTAGGCAGGAGCAAATAGCAGCCAAGGAAGACGAAGGCTCCACAGAACCCAAAAAGGGTTTTGTCAAGTTTTCGGTTGACGAGAGTTCTTGCCAGAAATCGGTTGATACTACGACCATAAGAGAGCATGAAGGGCTGAACAGTAAGACTCCAGCAGAAGCTTGCGGAATAAGAATTGAAGGAAAAAACAAATGGCTTACACTGATTCAAAACGCATGTGATAATAAACTACCCTAGTTTGTTGTAGACGTGATATGCAGTTATGCAGAAAACTTTATATGCAGCTTAATCTGACTCTAACTCGGTGAATCAAGTATGGGTAGACTAAATATGGAGATTGAGGATGACATAGAAAACAAATTCAGGACTGAGGTCTTCAAAAGGAAAGGCATGAAAAAAGGAAACTTAACCAAATCTATGGAAGAAGCTATACTCATGTGGATAAGTGCGCCAGAAAAAACAGAAAAAAATGAACGAAAGATTCATAAAGAACAAGAATATTAAAAACAAATTACGAGGGAGAAAGATTATGCCAAAGAAAGATGAATTTGAGTGCTTACTCTCAATGCCCGATCTGGGAAAGTATGTGGGTAAATGGATAGCAATCGTAGATGATAAAATAGTATCAACAGGCACTGCGGGAAAAGAAGTTTTGAAGGAAGCAAGGTCAAAATATCCAGATAGAACTCCCTTAATTATGAAAGTGCCATCACAGACTGTAATGTTGTTGTAGACAGATGATTGCTATTGCCGCCAAGAAGAAAGTTGAGTGGTTCTCCTGTAACATGTAGGTATCTTTTCTATAAACTGCGCAATGGTCGTATGATACTTTTACCATTAATGCATGTTGAACTAATGTCTGAAATCGAAACTTTTACTACCATTGGTCTATTAGATTCTGGAGGCACTTCTACTTTTATCCCTTATGAACTGGCAGATATACTTGGTTTAGTGCCTGAAAACCCCCCAAGCAGTTCAGTTGTCACTGCTGGTGGAAACGCCCCCTTTTTTCCTACAGTTCTGAAAAAACTAACCGTTTTAGTTGGTGGGAAAACTCTCTCCGAATTTTCTAATATTAGGGTGCTTGTTCCAGCTCAACGAGATAAAGATTTACCTTACGTAATCCTTGGCAGAGACTCAATTTTTAAGAGATTTCACATAACATTTAAAGAAAATATCAGAAAATTTGTGCTAGAGCATCATAAATTAGCAAAAGCCTAATCAACCGAAGAGGTAACAATAGCAAGAGAAGATACGTTTATTAGGAAGGCTGGAAATTAAGTGCGGTTCAGTGGTACAAGTTGAGGGATTACGTTCATACAAGGCGACTGCGTTCATCAACAGTAAAGGCAATATGCACCTAGTTGCGAAAACTTATTCTGTATTATGCATGTTCCCTCAGAAAAAAACGACAATTTTCCCAAAAAGCTTCAAGTTTCGTATTGAAACAAGACTTGATGTTCCTTTAATGGAAATAGGTGATAAAGAATGGAGAAAGTGAAGTTTGCCATACCAGCGGGTTCCTTAGCCAAAGCAACCTTCGAGATACTGCAGCGTTCAGGATACAAGGTCTCAGGACAAGAACGCACCTATCGCCCGACAATAAACGACCCAAAAATCGAACTGAAAATCCTCAGACCCCAAGAGATACCAGTCTTCGTCAGCGAAGGCCTACAAGACGTGGGCATCACAGGCCAAGACTGGATTAGAGAAACAGGCGCTGACGTGGAAGTTCTCCAGAACTTGGAATACGGAAAAATACGCTTAGTCGTGGCTATGCCGAAGAGCTTGGGCGAAGCAGACTCCGCGTCCAGCTTCATGGAGGCGTTGTGGAGCAAAGGAAAAAACGTACGCGTTTCCACAGAATACCTGAACATCGCAGCAGAATGCGTGAAAAATAATCCTGCCTACCAGAAGCGATTCGGCAGTTCGGAGCCATTGCTGGTGACGCCGTGGTGGAGGAAAGGTGAAAACGCGCGCGCAACAATATTCCTGTCTTTCGGAGCCACAGAAGCCAAACCGCCCGAAAACGCTGACTTAATCATCGATGTCACCGACACAGGCTCAACCATGGAACAGAACAACCTGAAAATAATCGAAACACTAATGGAGTCCTCAGCAGTGCTTATCGCAAACAAAAAAGCTTTGGCTGAACAGGAAAAGAAAGAGAAAATCTACGACATAATGACTTTGCTTAAGGGCGTGGTGGATGGCGCAAAAAGAGTGCACATATTCGTTAACGTGAAAAAAGAGAACTTGCAGAAGCTGCTTAGAGAATTGCCGGCGCTGAAGAACCCGACGGTTTCGCCGTTGGCAAACGGAGACTGGTACGACGTTAACACTGTCGTAGAGAAAGACTGCTTCATTGAACTCTTGCCAAAAATTCGGAAACTCGCCCAAGGAATAGTTGTTCACGAACCAAGGCAGGTGCTCGCCCTTGAAGATGTGCAACGGAGAGCGGAAGACAAATGCGCAACCAACTCCAAGTAAAAGTCTGGAAAGCCTCGGCGCTGCCTGCAAACTGGTTCAAGAGAACTCAGAAGTTAGATGAATCAATAGAAAATGACGTTAAAGCCATAGTAGACAAAGTCGCAAAAAACGGAGACACCGCACTAATCGAGTTTACAGAAAAATTCGATAAAGCCAAGTTGAAAGCCGAGAATCTTCGAGTAACCTCTAAAGAGATTGAAGAAGCCTACAAGGCGACTAATAAAGAGCAAATCTCCGCCCTCAAACTCATCAAGAGCAAAGTGAGTTCCCTTGAAAATCGCGTCTTGGAACGAATTGGAATCGCAACTTCTAAAGATGGCATCGCCGTTCAAACCGTGCTACGCCCAATCGAAAGCGTCGGTTGCTACGTTCCAGGAGGGCAAGCTGCTTACCCGAGCACTGTTATCATGACGGCGGCTCCAGCCAAAGTGGCAGGAGTCTCCAGAATTGTCGTGTGCTCGCCGCCAACTCCGCAGGGCACTGTTAACCCGCTGGTCCTCGTTGCCGCAGACATCTGCGAAGTTAACGAAATCTACAAGGTGGGAGGAGCCCAAGCTATAGCGGCTTTGGCGTATGGGACAGAAACTATCAAACCCGTTAAGAAAATAGTTGGTCCTGGAAACAAGTACGTGACCATGGCGAAAATTCTTGTTTCGAAGGATGTTGCCATTGACATGCCTGCTGGACCAAGCGAAATTCTTGTGCTGGCAGATGAAACGGCTAATCCGCAGCTTGTCGCTTTGGATATGATTTCGCAGGCGGAGCACGGCGCAGACAGCGTCGCTGGACTCATCACCACGTCAGAGAAGATTGCGGAGAAGACTCTCTTTTGGTTGGGGAAGACGGGTGCTTCGGCAGAGCGCGGCATCATAGTCAGAAAGGCGTTAGCAGAGCAGGGGTTCATAATTACCTGCGATAGTGTGGAAGAAATGGTTGATTTAGCGAATGTTTTTGCGCCAGAGCATGTTGAAATAATGACACGAAACCCCATGGAAATCGCCGACCGAATCACTTCGGCAGGCGTCATTCTGATAGGCCCGTACAGTCCTGTTTCTCTCAGCGATTATGGCACTGGGACAAATCACGTTTTGCCCACAAGCGGCTTTGGACACGCCTTTTCAGGCTTGTCTGTTCTTGACTTTGCGAGGAGAGTCAACGTGGTTGAAAGTTCAAGAGAAGGTCTGATGCGGTTGAAGCGCCACGTGAAGGTTCTGACAGAAGCCGAAAACTTGCCAAATCACTATAAAGCCATTGAAGCGAGGTTTGAGAATGAAAACTGAAGGCAAAAAGTGGCTAGAAAAGAAGCTGGAGGAGCTGCAGGCTCTGGAAAGCTATAGCCTTGAAAGAACCAACGAGAGCATAGCAAGGCAATTGGGAATTGCGGCGGCTGAAATCGTAAAGCTCAATTACAATGAAAACTTCTTCATGCCCAGAGAAAAACTCGTGGCGTTCATGCGTGAAGTTGCGGAAGAATGTGACTCCAGAATTTATCCTCAGGAAGAGGAAAACAAACTGAAAGAGAAAATATGCAGTTACCTCAAGATACCGAAATGCAATGTGGTTGTTGGAAACGGAAGCGACGAATTAATAGACCGAATCGCACGGCTCTTCCTGGAAAAAGGCGATGTGACTGTTTCGGTTACACCGACGTTTCCTGTCTTCAGGTTATGCATAAAACGCCAAGGCGCAGAATACGTTGAAGTGCCGCTTCTCAAAGACTTTGAACTTGACGTTAACCAACTCCTGGAAGCTTTTACGTCTAAAGCTAGATTGCTTTACTTGTGCTCGCCCAACAACCCGACAAGCAACCAGTTCGAGAAGGATGACATTGCAGCTTTGATTGAAGAATTTTCAGGAATAGTTATTGTTGATGAGGCTTACGCTGAATACGCCGATTACTCCATGACTTCGCTTGTAGACAAGTACGAAAACCTGATTGTTTTGAGGACGTTTTCTAAAGCCTTCGGGTTAGCGGGACTCAGACTCGGATACGCCGTAACTAACGCGGTTCTTGCAAAAGCACTCACGGAGAAGGCGCCGTTGCCCTTTCCTGTGAGCGTGTTTACGTTGAGCATAGGTCGGAAGCTTCTAGAAAACCTTGCAACAGTGAAAAAAGCCGTTGAAGAGTTGAAGGCTGAACGCACAGCGCTGATAGCAAAGCTCAACGGGATAAGCGGCGTCGAAGCTTTCGATTCGAAGACAAACTTCGTGCTCTTCAACACGAATAAGCCTTATGACGACGTTTACCAAAACCTCCTAAACCAGGGCATACTCATCAAAAAGTTTGGCAAAATCCTCCACTTGAAAAATTGCCTCAGAGCCACGGTTGGGTTGCCCCAAATGAACGCTAAGCTATTAGGCGCGTTAGGGAGGATACTTAGGTGATGAAAATGAGAGTGGATGAAGTTTACAGGAAAACCCGTGAAACAGAAGTTCATGTGAAAGTGAACTTGGATGCCGAAGGAAAAGCTGAAGTTGACACCGGCGTACCTTTCCTCAATCACTTGATGACTTCGCTGGCTACGCACAGCCTGATTGATATTACCGCCAAAGTAAAAGGCGACCTAAAGCACCACGCCGTCGAAGACTTTGCCATATGCCTAGGCGAAGCCCTTAGCAAAGCCTTAGGCAGTAGGGAAGGAATAAACAGGTTCGGCTACGCCGCAGTGCCAATGGACTGTTCTCTGGCGTTTTCAGCAGTGGATTTGGTTAAGCGTCCCTACTCCAGAATAGACCTAAAACTGAGAGGGAAGAAAGTCGAAGACATGCCTTCAGAAGACATCTACCACTTTCTTGAAACGTTAGCCACCGCTTTATCGGCGAACATTCACGTGTGGATTGAATACGGCAATAATGACCACCACAAGGCAGAGGCAGCGGTCAAAGCCCTCGCGCTTTCACTGAAACAAGCCGTGGCTGTGGATCCGCGAAGAAAAGGAATACCCAGTTCTAAAGGAGTAATCTAATGCCTGAAGCAGCGATAATCGATTACGGAGTCGGAAACCTCCTCAGCCTGAAATGCGCTCTGGAGAAAGTCGGGTTGAACACAACAGTCGGCTTGTCAACGCGGCAAATAAAAAAAGCAGACGCCATCGCTCTGCCAGGCGTTGGAAACTTTTCTGCAGCCGCCGCCAAACTTGACGCTGTAAAAGAAGAACTCGTAGATGTAGCCAAAAGTGGCATTCCAATCCTCGGAATATGCTTGGGCATGCAGCTTTTCTTCCCAGAAAGCGAAGAGGGCGTAGGAAAGGGTTTGGCGCTTTTCGAAGGCAAAAACGTCAGGCTGCCCAACTCTGTGAAAGTGCCGCACATGGGATGGAACACGCTTCGAATAGTTAAACAGAACGAAATCTTAGACGGCGTTGATGACGAGGCTTATGTTTACTTTGTGCACTCGCTGTATCCCGTGCCCGTTGATAAAGAGATTGTTTGCGCAGAAACAGACTACGGGACAACCTTCACTTCGGTCGTAGCGAGAAAAAACGTGTACGGAACACAGTTTCACCCAGAAAAATCAGGAGACACCGGATTAAGAATCCTGAGAAACTTTGCCAAAATAGTAATGAGGTGACGTGTGAAGTGCAGGTGATTCCAGCCATCGACTTGATGAATGGCAAAATAGTTAGACTATCACGAGGCAACCCGAAAACGGCTAAAGTGTACGACCAGTTTGGCAACCCTGAAGAAACCGCGAGAAAATGGAAGAAAGAAGGCGCAAAAAAGCTCCACATCATCGATTTAGACGCTGCCTTCGGCACGGGAGACAACCTCTCAATCATCGCAAAGATTGCAAAGAGCATAGACTTGCCCATTCAGGTGGGCGGTGGAATCCGAACAATCGAGGCTGTTGAAAAACTGCTTACAATGGGAATAAGCCAAGTTATTCTTGGCGCCTTGGCATTCAGCGACCCAGAGGCGATAACACAAATTCAGAAAGAATTCGGTGCCGAGCACTTAATCGTTGCTTTGGATAACAAGGACGGCAAAATAATGGTTGAAGGATGGAAAACTCCAACAACCTTCGGCATAAGAGAAGCCTTAAAAAAGTTTGCCAAACTCAAGGTTAAGACGTTTCTCATAACTTCGATAACGAAGGACGGAACTCTTTCAGGCCCGGACCTTGACACGCTCAGTGAAGCATGCCAATACCCTAACGTGGACATTATTGCTGCTGGCGGAATAAGCAATTTAAACGATTTGACAGCGCTTAAACGAATCGGTGTTGAAGGCGCGGTCATCGGCAAAGCCCTTTACGAAGGCAGATTCACGCTGAAAGAAGCCTTAAAAACGGCAGAAGGAGACTAAAACCATGCCTTTAGCGAAACGAATAATCCCATGTTTGGACGTCGACCACGGAAAAGTCGTCAAGGGAATCAACTTCATAAACCTGAAAAAAGCCGGAGACCCCGTCGAGTTAGCAAGGCGCTATTCAGATGAAGGCGCGGACGAGCTGGTTTTCCTCGACATAACCGCCTCCTCAGAGGAAAGAGAGATTCTACGAGGCGTTGTGGAAGGCGTAGCAAGAGCGATAAGCATCCCGTTCACCGTGGGCGGAGGAATCCGCAACGTTTCAGACGCTAGGCTTGTGCTCTGTAGCGGCGCAGACAAAGTCTCCGTGAACACCGCCGCGGTTGAAAACCCACAGGTGATAACCAAGCTCGCCGACATCTTCGGACAACAATGCGTCGTTGTAGCCATAGACGCAAAAAGAAGATACGAGCAGAGAGCAGACAAGATAACAGTGAAAACTCGCGAAGGCCAAGTCTGGTATGAGGTTTACACTTACGGAGGAAGAAAACCCACCGGATCAGACGCGATCAAATGGGTGCTGCAGGCTGCGGAGCTTGGCGCTGGCGAATTCCTGGTGACATCAATGGACAGAGACGGCACAGAAGACGGCTACGACTTGGAATTAACACGCACCGTTTCTGAAAGGGTAAACGTTCCAGTCATCGCAAGCGGCGGAGCTGGAAAGCCAGAACATTTCCTAGAAGCTTTCACGGATGGGAAAGCCGACGCGGCATTGGCGGCGTCCGTTTTCCACTACAACAAATACCCCGTTCCAGTTGTAAAGGAGTACTTGCGGAAGGAGAGGGTGATCGTTAGACCTTGACAGGACAAGAGCTTATTCAAAAACTGGATTTCAAAAAATGCAATGGCCTCATCCCCGTGGTTGTTCAGGACTTCGAGTCTAAGAAGTTGCTGATGTTGGCTTTCACGAACGAGGAAGCTCTTGAAAAGACGCTGAGCACGGGTTACGCTCATTACTGGAGCCGCAGCCGGAACAAGCTGTGGAAGAAAGGCGAAACGTCAGGGCACACGCAGAAGATCAAAAGCATTCTGGTAGACTGCGATTACGACGCGTTGCTGTTCTTGGTGGAACAGAAAGGAAACGTTTGCCACACTGGAAAAGACACCTGCTTCCACAACAAGTTAGAGTGATAGCCAATAGTTTTAAAGAAATAAGCCCACACATTTGTTACTGGACTCAATGCGAGAAACGCTTATCATATTAGCAGGTGGGAATTGAATGTCACTACATGAAGCCATGCTCTACGAAAAGCAAGCAGATAAGAAAGTGAAGTGCTACTTGTGCGCGCGCCGATGTCTCATAAGTGACGGCGCAACTGGGTTTTGTTTGGTTAGAAAAAACGAAGGAGGCACGCTTTACTCTCTTGTTTACGCGAAAGCCGTGTCTGCATGTGTTGACCCGATAAGCAAGAAGCCGCTCTCGCATTTTAACCCCGGCGCACTGGTCATGTCTATTGCGGCGGCTGGCTGCAATTTCCGCTGCCAATTCTGCGACAATTGGATGATAAGCCAAGACAAAGAAGTGGCTGGCAGACTTTTTCCCCCAGCAGAAGTCGTGAAAGCGGCAAAAGATAGTAACTGCCAAGGAATAAGCTACACGTACACTGAACCAACGATATTCATGGAGTACGCGTACGACACAGCAAAAATGGCTCATCAAGTGGGTTTCTTCAACACTTTTGTAACGAACGGGTACATGACGCCCGAAGCCGTGAGGACAATCGCGCCCTACTTAGACGCGGCGACTGTCGACTTCAAAGGCGGAGGAGACCCAGACTTCTACAAAACCGTTTCAGCCGTTCCAAACGTCGAACCAATCTACGAGGCGCTGAAGGAGCTAAGGAGAAATGGCGTCCACATAGAAATCACGAACCTAGTTATTCCCAAAATCGGAGATTCAATCAACAAGATAAAAGAACTGGCAACATGGATTAAGGATACTCTGGACGGTGATACTCCCTTCCACCTGTTACGCTTTCATCCCGACTATAAAATGACGACTATACCAGCCACATCCATTGAAACTTTGGAAAAAGCATACATGGCCGCAAAAAACGTGGGATTAAGCTACACGTACATCGGAAACGTCCCGGGACACCCAGCCGAAAATACCTATTGCCCAAACTGCAACGAACTTGTGATCAAGCGATACAGCTTCGAGATTACCAAGTGGAACCTAACAAAGGACATGCGTTGCCCAGTGTGCGGGCACGAAATCCCAATCAAAGGGAAACTGCACCCAAGCGGATATTCCCTCCCATACGCCCTGTTTTAATATACCGTTCAACATTGATCATAAATAGAGAAGAATGTGGAAACTTTTAAGGTCAGACGCTGTCGCCGTTCTTGATGACGAACTGGCGAAAAAGAGTTTAGCCAGATACTTCGTCGTCATACAAAACAGAAAATTGGCGAAGTTCAGCATAACCAAAAAGCTTCCAGCCGAATTCGATAAAAATTATTCGCTAGAGCAACTTTGGAAAGAGCACGCGAAGCGCACTGAAGAATTCTGCAAGATTGAACATGAAATTGACACAGACCAAAAATATTTCCAAAACATGCTCACTCCAGAAAAATCCTATCTTGACCTGAAAATCGAAATCGCAAGCAGAATCCTGCAGAGCTGCCATTTCTGCAATCGCAGGTGCGGCGTTAACAGAATGACAGGCGGGCTGGGCTACTGCAAATGCAGCAACACAATAGTTGTATCAAGCATTTTTGAGCACGTAGGTGAAGAACCAGAGCTTGTGCCTTCTGGAACCATTTTCACCATGGGCTGCACCATGCGCTGTCGGCACTGCCAAAACTGGACCATTTCGCAGTGGATGGAAAACGGAACCGAGTACAAGCCAGAAGAACTAGCCAAAGAAGTTGAACATTTACGCTTTAACGGATGCAGAAACGCGAATCTCGTAGGCGGTGAACCCACGCCGTGGCTTAGGCAGTGGCTAGAAACGTTCAAGCACGTAAAAGTGAACATCCCCGTTGTCTGGAACTCGAACACCTACTACAGCCCAGAAACAGCCCAGCTCCTAGCGGGATTCGCTGACGTTTATCTCTTGGACTTCAAGTATGGACCAGGCGATTGCGCTGAAAGAATTTCCGACGCACCCAATTATTGGGAAGTGTGCACGCGCAATCATCTGGAAGCCAAAAAACACGGCGAACTGATAATACGCGTACTAGTTCTGCCAAACCATCTGGAATGCTGCACCAAGCCGACTTTGAACTGGATAGCGGACAATTTAGGCACCGAAACAAGAGTCAACGTCATGTTCCAGTACAGACCCGAATGGCGCGCACACGAAATCCCAGAGTTAAGCAGACGGCTCACCAGAGATGAGACGGAAAAAGCTATCCAACTAGCTGAAAAAGCAGGATTAAAAAATTTTATAACCTAACTCAACACGGTACTCGCAGAATTTTCACCAAGAAAAGCAAGCAAGAGTTCAATCTATATAATAAGAGAGGGAGCAGACGCCCATTCAATAGGGGTTCGTAAGTTCAAATCCTTCCCTCGCACCAATAAGCAAACCATTTCCACAAGAATCTTGATTATGGCACTGTCTAAACTTCAAATGGTGAAGAAATGGGACTCAAGAGCAAATTAATCGAATTTGTGGTAAAACATGACTTGATGCCTGCAAGAATTGCGCCTCCCCTGCGCCATGAAATAAACACGCGCGGTGTATACTGGAACGGTTGGTTGATGTTGGAAATTGATATATTCTAGGAAATCTTACTAGGATATCGTGGATATCCCATGGTTGAGGCTTTGCTTATTGAAAAGAAGACCTTTGATGAGATGGTTAGGTTCGTCATGAAGGCGATCAGGGATGGAGTTCCTGAAGACGAGGTTTGGGCCACTCTTGAGGTTATGTCTAGCAAGGAGCTTCAAGAAGACATTGAAAAAAGCTTGAAGGAGATCGATGAAGGAAAAGTCATGAGGTTCCGAAACACCAAAGAGGCGCTAGAGTGGCTTAAGTCCTAATCTGATTTTCACGACAATCCACTACAAGGTTGGGATTTAAACTGTCCTCATTTTGGACCGCCAAGTTTACGAGAACCTTCAAGAGAAGTTACAAAAGACTGAGCGAAGAAGTGAAACAAAGAGTTGCAATGGTAATAGAAAAACTACTTTCCAGCAAGGATCCTATAAAGGAGGGGCACATGCTTCACGGTTCTTGGGAAGGATGCTACTCCTACGAGATGGGGTTGAGGTATCGGCTAATATATAAGATAGAGTTTGAAAGGAAAGAAATCGAGTTCTTGGCAGTGGGCACCCATAAAATCTATTGAGAAGAGTGTTTAGATCCCACTTTTGTTATCACACAAGAGGCAGAACTCCGAGAATTTAAACCGATGTTTAAACCTAACTCCCTGCACCAAAATAACGCTCAAACAGACCTTTTTGCTTCTCTCTTATCTTTTGAGTGAAGCCCAGCAGTTTCACAACAGAACTAAAAGTTTAATCTAGTTATAAGGGAGGAAGTAAGCGCTTCAGAGCACAAAAGCCCAAGAGAAAGTTAAGTCTTTTATAAGATAAACAAAAATGTGCTTCTGTTAAAGTGTTGTATTAATGGTTAAGTATTACGCGTTGGCTGTAACCACAAAATATTGGAAGCCTGGAGAGGATTACCTAAACGTGGTCATCGACGCTATAGAGAAAA
>Ga0315280_10003074_pt1 | contig 26033 bp, 25 predicted proteins | sample YL17G06_40_MG_FD_203697 | JGI IMG/M metagenome (GOLD analysis project Ga0315280, IMG submission 203697) | Sediment microbial communities from Yellowstone Lake, YNP, Wyoming, USA - YL17G06_40 | ecosystem: Environmental > Aquatic > Freshwater > Lake > Sediment | place: USA: Wyoming | collected...
CATCCATCGCCTTCTCCTCTCAACCCTGTCCATCACCACATCTCCCCAAACCTTCCGTAAACTATTTATTTAGGGACAGATGTGGGGGGATAGCTCACATATTCCCCTCCATGATAAGATTTAAATCATGCCTCTCTAACCCTTAAGTCTGAGTTCCAGAGTGGTGTGCAAGGAATGTCTGAAGCTGCTACGAAAATATTTCAGGAAAGCCTGAACAGGGTTGTGCTCGTGGAATTGAAGGGAAGCAGAAGTGTTAGGGGTAAACTTCACAGCTTCGATCAACATATGAACCTAGTGCTGGAGGACGCTGAGGACGTAACTGACCCAGATAATGCGAAGAAGATTGGAACAATTGTCGTTAGAGGGGATAATGTAATCCTTGTTTCCCCTCCGAAGAGAACCTAGCTGCCCAGAGCCCCATGCACCTGGCTTCAATATAGCTCATATGGGCTACAATGATCCTTCCAATACGCTTACCTCTTCCAATCTAGAAGATTTCTAATGCAAGGGTTCGATTGGTTTTACTGCATTTCTGTGAACCTATGCTTTTTTTGGGGTTCTAGAGGTAGCTAAATAAAGTATAAAAGATAGAGGAATTGTTTTGATGAGTCTATCAGCAGTCTGGTTGGTTTAGAATTTGGGCAGGAAATATAGGATTGTTGTTCTTCCAGGCGACGGTATTGGAAGGGAAACTGTTCCAGAGGCCTTGAAGGCTCTTAAGGCGATGGAGGAAGTGTCCTCAGGACTTAACTTAGAGTTCCTAGAGTTTCCCGCTGGCGCAGAGTACTACTCGAGGACAGGGGAAGAATGGCCTAAGGAAGCCTTCAAAACAATAAAGGAGGAAGCTGACGCTGTGCTTTTAGGTGCTGTTGGCTGGAACACACCTACAGGTGAAGCTATCCAGCTTAAGGATGGGAGGTTTGCTGGCGCAGGGGTGCTTTTCGGTTTAAGGTTTGGTTTAGATCTATACGCGAACATTAGGCCTGTGAAGCTTTACCAGGGCTTACCCAGCGTGATTGCGGATAAGGGCCCGAAGGACATAGATATGGTTATTGTTAGGGAGAACACTGAGGGTCTCTACCAGCCTATTAGAGGTTACCTTGCTAGAGGTGGTGTTGAGGAGATGGCTATTGATTCCAGGGTGATTACTAGGAAGGGTTCTGAGAGAATTATTAGGCATGCTTTCCAGCTTTCGAGGTTTAGGGGTAAAGGTGCCCCTAAGGATGGCAGGTTAAAGGTGACCTGTGTGGATAAGAGCAATGTTCTTCTCGGCTGTGTGCTCTTCAGGAAGGTTTACGATATGGTTGCAGGAGACTACCCTGACGTCAACAGAGACTATGCGTACATTGATGCCTTTTGTCAGTGGCTGATAAGGTCCCCGGAGTGGTTCGATGTGGCTGTAACAACCAACATGTTCGGAGACATATCCACAGACCTAGGAGCAGCGGTGGCTGGAGGAATGGGGATGGCTCCAGCTGGCAACATAGGAGATGAACATGCGATGTTTGAGCCCATCCATGGCTCTGCTCCAAGACATGCTGGCAAGAACGAGGCGAATCCTTTGGCTACAATACTTGCCTCAAAAATGATGTTGGAGTGGCTTGGACGTAAACACAGCGATGATGCGTGTGCTAGAGGCGCAGAGAAAATAGAGGAATCTGTTATGAAGCTGCTTAGCGAGGGTAGAACCAGAACCTACGACCTATGCAGAGGCCCATACGCGAATGTGAAGCCCTCTTCCACCAAGGCTGTTGGAGACGCTGTAACCAAGCTGATAAAGTCGTAGGGGCTGAATAGAATTGGGTATGACCGTTTCCGAGAAGATTCTCACAGCCCACTCAGCCAGAGACAGTGTTTCAGCAGGCGAGATTGTTGACGCTTCAGTTGACCGAGCAATGGTGCATGAGATGCTTGGACTCACAGGCGGGGTTGCTGAAGTCTTCAGTAAACTTGAGGTTGAAAAAGTTTGGGACCCCGATAGGATTGTAGCTCTACTAGACCATTGGGTTCCGCCTCCAACAGTTGAGATAGCTGAAACACATAAGGTTTGTAGATCCTTCGTCAGGAAATACGGCATTAAGCACTGGTATGACATGAACGCTGGAATCTGCCATCAGGTTATGCCTGAGAAGGGCCACGTATGCCCAGGGGAACTCATCGTTGGAACAGACAGCCACACAACCACCTACGGCGCCTTCGGCGCCTTCGCGACAGGTGTAGGCAACACAGATATGGCTGTTGTCTTCGCAACCGGGAAACTTTGGTTCAGAGTTCCCGAGACAATTCTCATCAATATTTCAGGTGCAATCCCACGCATGGTTATGGGTAAAGACATAATTCTACGTGTTCTAGGCGAGATAGGTGCAGAGGGCGCAAACTACAAGGCTGTTGAGTACCGCGGCGAAGCCATTAACAAGCTTAGCATAGATGGACGGATGACTGTAAGCAACATGTCCATGGAGGCTGGTGCGAAGACAGCAATAATTCCAGCTGACGAAAAAACAGTTAGTTACGTTAGGTCTAGAACAAGCAGACCGTTCAAGGTTATAGATGCGGATTCAGATGCGGAGTACATAGATAAGCTCAGCTTGGACGTGTCTGAACTTGAGCCTCAGGTAGCGAAGCCTCCTAGCCCGGCGAACGTTGTTTCTATCCGCGAGGTTGAGGGGACACCGATCGACATGGCTTTCATAGGTTCATGCACAAACGGTAGGCTTGAGGACCTGAAGGCTGCAGCTGAGCTCCTGCGTGGAAGGAGGGTTTCAAGCTCAGTTAGGCTCATAGTGATTCCAGCATCCTACGAGGTTCAAATGGAAGCCCTGAAGGAAGGTCTCATAGAGATTTTTCTGAAGGCTGGAGGTATTGTTGAGTCTCCAACCTGCGGGCCATGCATAGGCGGCCACCTTGGAGTCCTAGCTGCGGGGGAGGTGGCGGTGACAACGACCAACAGAAACTTTTCTGGGAGGGTTGGGAGCTCTAAGGCCAGTGTTTACCTAGCTTCACCGGCAACTGTTGCAGCTTCATCTATACGCGGCAAGATATCTGATCCAAGGGAGGTTTAAGGCTTCCATGTCAAGGTTCATGGTTAAAGGTAGAGTTTGGAAGTTTGGCGACGATGTTGACACGGACCTGATTATTCCTGGGCGTTACCTCATGCTTAGAAATATGGATGAGATGGCAAGCCACGTGCTGGAGAATGTTGCCCCGGAATTTGCTAGAGAAGTCAGGAAGGGCGATGTTGTTGTTGCTGGTAGAAATTTCGGCTGCGGGTCAAGCCGAGAAGCTGCACCGATGCTTCTCCGCCATTTAGGTGTAGGCGCTGTTGTAGCTGAGTCTTTCGCTAGGATTTTCTTCAGAAACTCAATAAACCTAGGGCTGCCGCTGGCTGAATGCAACAACATATCAAAAAATGTTGAGAAGGGGCATCAACTTGAAGTAGACTTGAAGAATGGCGTGGTGAAGAATCTCTCCACAGGCAAGAACTTCAACGCAACGAAGCTGCCTGACTTTCTTCTGGACATTATTGATGCTGGTGGAGCTGTTGAGGCTTTGAGGAGGAAGCTTCGGAGCTCCAAGGGCGGGTAGAGGCGAAACTACGTGTTTATATCAACCAATCGTCATGTATAGTGTTCATGCGGGGTAGATGCGAAGATGGTTAAGGGAACCACTTCCTTCGGCAAGCGTGGCCGTTCCAAGACGCATATTACGTGTAGACGATGCGGTAGACACTCCTACCACATTCATAGGAAGCGCTGTGCAGCATGCGGCTTCGGCGCTTCAACACGCATCAGGGAGTACTCTTGGCAGAACAAAAAAGTGAATAGAGTACGTATCGTTTAGGCTAAAGGGTTAAATTTATTTAGTTAACAGTAGCTACTGGAAGGTTTGTTTGGAGGTTTTGTAGATGCCGGATGTAATATATGACTATAGTAAGTGTAAGGGAAGCGGTGAATGCGTCACAGTTTGCCCTGTAACCATCCTAGAGGCTGTTGAGGGCAAGAGGAAGCTCTGTAAACCCATAGACGACAAGGTTGAGAACAAGGAGGCTGTTGAAGCATACAAAAGCAAAGTTGCGAACAGTGATAAGCCTGTGCCGATAAAGATCCATAACAACATGCCTGAATGCTTGGCCTGTATGGCTTGTGTGGCATCATGTCCTGAGCAGGCTATGGAAGTTAAACCTGACTTTGAAAGCGGCCAGAAGGCTGTTGAGTAGGTCTAATGTGAAAAGCGTAGGCAACCACCTCTTCCCAAAACTTTTCTTAGCATAAGACGAATAAAGCTGTGTTTTTAGAGTATTGAGAAGAAACTTAGTTCTATATAGAAAGAGGCTTCGATCCCATCCAATAAATTGGAGGAGATGCCTCTATCCTATCCAATAAATCGAAGGGGGGTATGGGGCTCCATACATGGGAGGGATACGGTTTTTTAGGCAAGTTTTTTGATGTAACACCATTTAAGCATCCATTTTCCATCCGGCCTTTTACGGCTGTGAACAAAATACTCATAGGAGCCGCTGCCTCGTTTTTTGACGTAAGGCCCTGAACCAGCTAATCCGCAGGCTGGACATCGCTTCCGCTTTGAAAGCCTATCAAGCTTCTTCCGGATTCGAGTGGCATACGAATACGGCATGCTACCGGTTCCTCTACAATTTATGTTCCATGCAGAGCATCTAACAATCTACTCTTTTCAAAATTTTTCTTAACTTGTTAGTGCATGAATCACATTTTTGATTGTTTCCTCACGGATCTTCTCCCAACCATCCTGTCCCATCTACCTCACCTGAATTGGTATGCCCAAGGATGATTGTTGATTGCGTCAACCTACCATTTATAATGAGAGAGGCTGGTGAAACTGTTGTTTCATGAAGCCACATTCATAAAGCGAAATATGAATTATGCTGAGAGAGACCTGACTATCAAGAGCCTAGAAGTATGCCCAGAATGTGAGGGGGTTTATGAAGATGAAGCGGATGAATGGGGTTGGTAATGATATGCCTCAAACTCTCACCTAAGCTGGCACACACAGACTTTAATAGACTATTGTTTACAGATTTTGTTGTAGAGAGGCTCTCTTATGCCTTCCTGTCCTAGTTGTGGAAGAGAATTGCATCCTGAAGCTCAATTTTGTGGATACTGTGGCAAGACAACTACATCTACAAAGCAGGAAGTTGTGAAACCCACACCTAAGAAGTGGTATGTCTTAAGCATATTTCTTATTGCTATAATTGCTGTTCAGGGCTTAGGGCTTTCTCTTGTTTATTCACAGTACAGCCAACTAGAAACTAAATATAATGAATTGCAATCTGAGTTCTCCAAATACAAAAAAGAAGCTATATCTCCTCCATATACAGCTATTTCAGGCAGAGACGTGAGTTGGCATTTCAAATCAAGTGATGGAGAATTATTAATATGGAAAGTGCCCATTGATACATATAGGTACCAAATAACTAGAATAAAGCCAACAGATTATCTAAACCTGAAGAATACAAAAACTGGTGAAACCTACAAAGTAATGGACTACAGAAAATATGTGGAAAAACAGTCATTTTCAAATGTAATCCCATCCTTATACTCAAAAATCAATGATGACAAGAAATTTATCCATGAAGTTTGGTACATAGTTTCACAGCTAACCACTTACTCTGCAGATATAGGAAGTAAAGACATCCCAAGATGGCCTTTGGAAACACTAACTGAAGCAGGAGGAGACTGTGAGGACACATCAATCCTAGTGGCAAGTATGCTGAAAGCAGCACCTACAAACTACATTGTTAAACTAGTATACTGTGATGCCAAAAATCCCTCAGACCCTAAGACTGTTAATCATGTGATAGTTTGGGTTGAGGCAGGAAGCTACAAGACATTCATTGAAACAACATCAAAAACTACCATGTCCCCATACACAAATGTTGTTGGATGGTACTTTGAAGTGTAAACAAAGGAAATAGAATAAAGCAGAATTCTAGGTTGGAAACTCCTATGAGGCTGAAGAGGACTATTGGGGTTGGGAATAAATTAGACCATGCCTTTATAAAGTGCTTGAGATTACATAGGATAAACCCATTATAATAAGAGCAATAGGAAATAATGATTAGAGGGATTTCTATGAGGGGGATACCTTACTCCAGTCCTAGATTCCTCATGAAGTTTGTAATGTTGACTTTATGTGCACTATTATTCATGGCATTTCCATCAAGTCTAGTAGGAGTTCAAGAAGTTCATGCTCAGAAGGTGTACAGTGTCACTCTCAATCCAATAGCTGATGCTTATGTTAAATCTGATGAACCTGACACTAACTTTGGTGGAATAAATAGCCTTGATTTATACTATTACTTCAAGAATTACACATCTTTTGTTATAAAAAATTACAAGTATTCATATCTTATGTTTGATTTGAAAAGCATACCTGAAGGTTCCATTATAAAGTCTGCTCAGCTCAAATTATATGCTTATAATGTGAGTGCCACAATGAAGGTTGATGCTCATTTTTGTTGGTCAAGCTGGAGTGAACTTGAGGTTACTTGGAAAAATGCTCCATCATTTTCTCTACCTGCAACTACTGGGGTGAATGTTGGAGCAAGTGGTTGGCACACATGGAATATTACCAGTGATGTAAGCTCAGCCTTAAGTAGCAGAAAATTAACGGAAGTCCTTACACCAGAACACACAGAAGAAGGATCGTATTCTACATCTTTCTGGTCAAGAGAGGGATCGCTTAAACCTGAACTGATAATCAACTACACACTAGGACCCTATTCTGTGGATGTTTCCATATCAGGGCTTCCATTCCCATCATTAACTAATCTGTATGTTGATGGTGTAAAAGTGTATACTTTAGGTGGAGGTAGCTCCAAGACATTTAAGTTTGATGCAGAGACAGCCCATACTATTTCTGTTGATGAGGGTGTTCCAGTAAAATCAGATACCCGATACTATTGTCTATCTAATAATTGGAGAGTTTCAGGAGCAGGTTCAAACATATTTAACTATACCCTACAATTCTACCTGAAAGTTGATTCAAATCCATCTCTACCTAATTTAGTTAAATTATCCACTTGGATTAATAATGGAGCTAAGAAGACACTTCTAGGAGAAAATATTAGTGATACCGACACTAGACACATATTCCTTTCATGGACAGTAGATGAATCAAAGGTTAAAGAAAATCCTATAACAATTGAGATGAATAGCCCACACACTGCAATAGCTAACTATAAAACACAACATTATTTGACTGTGAAATCAGAATATGGCAGTCCTGTAGGTGAAGGATGGTATGATGCTGGTTCCAACGCAACAATTTCTATAGAGTCTCAAATACCAACAAGTGATTGGTCAGGAGCTTTAGGAGGCAAGTATGTCTTCAGCGGCTGGACTGGAGACTTAACTTCTTCTGATGCTTCAACAACCATTGTAGTGGATAAATCTAAGACTGTGACAGCCACATGGAGAGCTGACTACACTATGCCTTATACTATTCTGGGGTTAACTGTTGCTATAGCTGGGGTATTACTATTCATTTTAATTCATTTTATTTCATCTAGAACATTAACAAGATGGCAGAGAAAGTGGATGGGTAAACCCTAAGGTAGTATTGCAATCAAGATACAATAGTGAGGAATGTGGCAAGGTCTATTGTCTAGACTGTGCTGAAAGAGACCCTACAATAAAGAGATTAGGAGTATGCCCAGACTGTGAAGAAGTTTATGAGGATGAAGCAGATGAATGGGGTTGGTAATGAGGTCTTCTCTCTTATTCATTATGAGTAGATCTCCGTTTCTTATTGAAATTAAGACCCTTTCTAAATACTCCAAGTCTTCTATAGACAAACATGGAGAGTTGAGAACTTATTCTACTGAAACATATCTCCCTTTGGACTTAACAAACTCCTCTAATTCTAGGTATAGTTGCTGTGGGGTCGCAGATTTTAAAACAATATTGCAAAAGGACTTTTAAATCAGCTAGCTATAGAGAGAGTAGAGAGCTCATGGATTTCATAAAACCACTAATGGATAATTTCTGGATGATTTATGCTATTGTTACTATTATTGCTATTGTTATTGGTCTCATCATCTTAATTGAATACTATAATAGAAAAGCAGAGATACAGGAACAAAGAAGTTTAGAAGATGAGAAGAGGGCCCGATTAGAAGATGGGAAGAGAAGGCTGGAAGGTGAGGAAAAAGTTCAATTTGAGATGGAGCAGCGAACCAAAGGATTAGTGAAGTTTGTTGAGGAGAAGTGGGGTACCCCTGAGGAAGTTGAGATATGGCAGCAAGAATTGTTTGAAAAACAGCAAATTGCTAAAGGACTGGTGAATTTTGATGGTGAATGGGTTACTCCTGAAGAGAAGTTTGAGCGAGAACAAACAGCTAAGGGCTTGGTTAAGTTTGTAGATAGGCATGGAAAAGAAAGATGGGGTACACCTGATCAAGCTCAAGAATGGAAGAGAGCAGAAACAGGATTGCAGAGCAACTTCAGTGACCTAAGTCCTAAGCAATTTGAAGAGTTCATTGCAGACCTATTTAAAACAATGGGTTACAACGTACAGCTTCTTTCTTATAGAGCTGATTCCGGCGGAGGTGTACTTGCCCAAAAGAATTCAGATAAAACACTTATTCTATGTAAGAAATTTAGAGAAGGGCATAATGTTGGAGACCTAGATGTTCTAAGGACTCTAGCCTTAATGTTGAAGAATAAAGCCAACAAATCTGTATTAGTAACAACCTCAGATTTCACAGTTCAAGCTCATGAAGAGGCAGAAGATACCCCTATTGAACTTTGGAACAAAGAGATGTTGCATGAGGTGGTGGAGAAGTACTATCTATCAGAGGATCTTGGTGTAGAGGCTAGAGAAGAATTAAATGGAGCTGTGGTGAACCTCACCAAATGTCCAAAATGTGGTGCGATAACCCCCCTCGATCGCCTTGAATCTAGTGCAAGTGGTCTGCCGCAATGCCCATCCTGTGGTAGTGAAATACCATTAACAGAAAAAGAGAAATCCACTCCTTTGTCAAAGAAGAGGATACCCCAAGAATTTCCTACAGGTGGAACATAAAATCAATCACCTATTCATCCACTAAGGAAAGCCTGAAAACCTAGGTTTTCAGGTGGGCTGGGAGGGACTTGAACCCTCGACCTCTGCCGTGTGAGGGCAGCATCCATGCCAAGCTAGACTACCAGCCCCGCATTTTAATGTATAGGGCTACAGGTAGCTTATTACTCTGTACACTAAATCGAAAAGTTTTAGGTATAAAATTTGCTTAAGCGCCTTCTGGAATTTAGGTTATGTATCTCTCGCTTGTCTTCCTCTCCTCAGTAGGCCCAGGCCTCATAGCTTCCATCTGAATTTTCCCAAGCTTATTCAGCCTATCTTTCATCTCCTCAATCTCCTTATCCAGGCTCTTCAGATCCACAGGTAGATCAAACATGTCCATAAGTATTTTAATCACAGCTCTAGCTGCCTCCAAGTCAGGGTACAAGCCTCTTGTGGCTCCAAGAAACCCTAGGCAATGCATTTTCCTCTCAAGTGCGAGTCCAAGCACAACTCCGCATGCGCCTGTAACAGATCCTCCTCTAGCCAGCTGAACATTATACTTCTTAAGCTTCTCAAACATTGCATGGTCGTCTACGACAGTGTAAACAACTCCAACATCCCTCTGAGCCCTAGTTCCATAGCCCCCTACACTTATGATGGATCTGCAGCCAAGGTTCCACGCGTAATCAACAACAGCCTCAGCAACCTCATACTGCCCAAACATGTTAGGCTGCGCATCACCAGTCAGAAACACAAGGTTCGGAGTCTTATCCGTATATGCATAAAAATCGTATTTGGGAAGGCAGTAGGTTCCGTTAGGCTGCACATTTATCCCAAGGTTTCCAGCTGGAAGCGTCAGGTAGGTTGAGTGGAGCGCCGCAAACCTTTTCGGCTTAAGCTTCTCCACCAGAAACTCAACAGTAACCTTACCGACGAAACCAAGTCCAGGTAACCCTTGAATCAACACAGGTTCATCCAGCTGAACTCGCATAAGCTCCTCAATCTTTATGTTTCCCGGCAAAAACAAGCAGCCTCCTATTCACCGTGAACCACATAGTTGTAGGGGCAAAGCTTCCTAGCTTCCTGGCAGATTGAATCAGCCTTCCTACACTCCTCACTGCCCTTAGCTGCACCTGTACAGAGTGAAGAAACATTTTTGCAATTAGCAGACTCCTGTCCACAGATCTCAACGCCGTTCTTCGAGCAAAGCGTAGAGATGAACCCGCAAATCTCACCTCGCCTCTTACAGTCGCCCATGGCACAAAGCTCACGCGCCTGCATGCAAAGTTTTAGGGCAAGCTGACAGCAGTAGGAGCCCACTAGCTTAGATATGGTTTGACTCATGGCAACAACCTTTAATGTCCTACAACTAAGGCGAAGGAGTACTTTATATAGGTTTATTCCAAAAACTTAAAGCGTAGTTTCGTTATAATTTGCGGTAAAACAAAATAGTCGATGTGAAATGAGCTTCGTTCCATTTGTTTCATCTCCACATGAGGTTGTCAGGAAAATGCTTGAGTTAGCTAGAGTTGGGCCTGATGACACACTTTACGACCTCGGCTGCGGAGATGCACGTATACTGGTTGTTGCAGCTGAGGAGTTCGGCGTTAAGAGGGCTGTTGGGTACGAGATTAGATCAGACATCTACAAGACTGCTTTGCAGACAATTGAAAAACACAACCTTATGGATAGGGTTAAAATAATCAACGAAGACCTTTACAATGCTGATTTATCGGACGCAACTGTCATAACCCTATACCTAACAACATCAGCGAACGAGAGACTTAAACCTAAACTGGAGAAGGAGGTTCCTCATGGAGCAAGGATTGTCAGCCACGATTTCAGCATGGGAAGCTGGAAACATGCGTGGAAGGAGAAGCTTAGCGACCACACAATCTACTTATACGTTACTCCAAACTCGTTCGAGTAGAGTTAGCTGCATCCACTTGGGTTGCTGCTGCAGGAACTGTTCGTGTTGTTAGAGTTCCCTGCCTGCGACCCTAGGTATAGAACCTGCTCCTTCTTACTTGCATACCTGTAGATTGTTATGCCCTTGCATCTAAGCTTGTACGCAAGCATGAAAACCTTATCTACGTCTTCAGGTGTTGCGTTATGTGGGAAGTTAACAGTTTTCGAAACAGCGTTATCCGCGTACTTCTGGAAAGCTGCTTGAATCTTAACATGCCACTCAGGAGTTATGTCATGTGCTGTGATGAATATTCTTCTAATGTCGTCAGGAACCTCAGTCATCCCGCTTATTGACCCTAGCCTCGCCACCTTCCTCATAAGCTCATCCGAGTGGAAACCTCTCTCTCTGGCAGTTTCCTCGAAGAGAGGATTCACCTCAACCAGCTCAGTGCCCTCCATGACGTTTCTGATGAAACATATGGCGAAAAGAGGCTCAATCCCACTGGAGCATCCTGCTATGATGCTTATTGTTCCTGTCGGCGCTATTGTTGTGACAGTTGCGTTCCTCATAGCCTCGTATCCAGCTTTATCACAGATACTGCCCTTAAAGCTTGGAAATGACCCTCTCTTCAAACCAAGCTCCACAGACATCATCCTAGCTTCGTCAGTAACGGACTTCATAATGGCTTCAGCTGTTGCGATAGCTTCCTCAGAGTTGTAAGGTATACCCTGCTTAATGAGTAGGTCAGCGAAACCCATTAAGCCTAAACCGATCTTCCTATTTGCCTTCGTCATCTTTTCTATTATTGGAAGCGGAAACCTGTTTGCGTCAATGACATTGTCAAGGAAATGCACTGATGTTCTAACGATTTCCCTAAGCTTCCCCCAGTTTATCTCGCCCTTATCAACAACCTTTGCCAAGTTTATTGACCCTAAATTACACGACTCATAGGGTAGTAGAGGCTGCTCGCCGCATGGGTTAGTGCTTTCTATCTGCCCAATCTGCGGTGTGGGGTTACCCCTATTTATTTCATCTATGAATACTACGCCTGGGTCACCTGTCTTCCAAGCCATTGTTATTATCTGTCTATAAACATCTCTTGCACGAATTCTTCTAACAACCTCGCCTGTGCGAGGGTTAACCAAGTCGTAGTCTCCATCCTCCTCAACAGCCCTCATAAACCTGTCTGTAGCAGCTATGGATAGGTTGAAGTTTGGGAAAGAGGAGTTATCGGACTTCGCATTGATGAACTCCTCTATGTCAGGGTGATCAACACGGAGGATACCCATGTTTGCGCCCCTTCTCCTGCCTCCCTGCTTGATAACGTCTGTAGCTGTGTCGAAAACACGCATGAATGAAATTGGGCCTGAGGCAACTCCATGTGTTGTCCCAACAATGTCGCCTCTCGGCCTAAGACGAGAGAAAGAGAAGCCTGTTCCGCCACCTGACTTATGTATTAAAGCCATACATTTTATCGCTTCGAATATGCTGTCCATTGAGTCTTCAACCGGCAGCACGAAGCATGCTGAGAGCTGACCTAAAGCCGTTCCAGCGTTCATCAAAGTCGGGGAGTTCGGGATAAATTCAAGATTCTTCATCGATTCATAGAAAATTCGCTCTGTTTCAGTTAAGTCTGCCCCCTCATCATATAGGCGGTCAACCGAGGCTATGGCCTTGGCAACTCTATGGAATAGTTGTTTAGGTTGCTCCACCACCTTTCCATATTCATCTCTCTGCAGGTATCTTCTATTTAGCACACTTAGAGCACTGGCAGTAAGCTTAGGCGGCTCCAAATCCTCACCAGCATTTTGTTTGAACCTGATTAGATTTTCTGTTTGAGCAACTTCCGTTTGAAGAGTTCTCTCAACCATGCGGTCATCCTCCACTTAAATTGAAGATGAAGCGAAGTAAGTCTAGATAACCATTAGATATGTGGAATCGCTTATAATTGCTTATACAAATTTTCAGATAATCCAATACAAAATCTTGTTGTATATGTACAACTTCATATAAAGTTTGCAGAGCACCCAACCAAAAATAATCAACTCACAATAATGGAAAATCATTGAAAAAGACAAATAGTGTTTTAGACGCATACGCGCCTAGGCGCCAATAGATTCAAATGTAAGCTGACTATAGTAACGTTAACCTACCAACGATAAGCCGATGCCTTACCTTGAAGGAGGGTTAACTGATAAGCGAGGTAAAAACCTTTAAAGTTGTTGGAAGGATGAAGAAGCCCGGCAAAACCATCAGCTTCACCAAGGAAGTAAAGGCTTTAAAGTCTGAGGATGCTTCAGAAAAGCTCTACATGGAACTTGGAAGCAAACATAAAGTGAAAAGATTCGAAATCTCAATAGAGAAAGTTGAGGAAGTTAAAAAAGAGGGCGCTGGCTAGAAAAATTTAAGGAAGTTATGTTGCCTATGGCTACCGATGAAGAAACCTTAAGGCGCCTGATCGTTGAGGTCAGGGTTCTCGATGGTTCAGCAGCTGTTCTTCAATCACGCCTAGAAATCGTTAACGCAGCACTCAGCGAACATATTGTTGCAAGCAACACGCTAGATGGACTTAAAGGCAAACCCAAGGGCACTGAAGCCTTAGTCCCTGTTGGTGCAGGCTCCCTTATTGCAGCGGATCTGAGGGGAGATGATAAGGTTATAATTGGGGTTGGCGCCGGTGTTAGCATTGAAAAGACAATGGAGCAGTCGATCAGTGATCTTAGGACGAGGCAGGCTGAGCTTGAGAAGGTTAGGCTTTCAATAGAAAGGCAGTTGACAGAAACTTTAACGAAACTTGAAGATGATAGGAGAACGCTTGGGGAACTTTTGAGGAAGAGAGGCGGCGCTGTAGAGGTTGTTTGAGAAGCTTAAGTTGAGTATGGCGTCATTTTCAGAAAAACTAACTAAAACTGAGCTGAAGGGGAAATCTCTTGAAGACACACTGGATCAGCTTAGGCTAACGCTCTTAGAGAACGATGTTGCATATGTTGTTGCTGATCACATATGTGCTGAAATCAAAAGGAAGGTTCAGGGGCTAACTTTCTCTAGATTTAGCGAAATTAAACCGCAGTTAAGAGAGATAATTTCACAGACGCTTCTAGAGGTTCTATCTTCTAAGGCTGAGGTGGATCTCGTTGATGTTGTTGCGAAGAAACGTGAAGTTGGTGAACCTGCTGTACTGGTCTTTGTGGGCGTTAATGGAAGCGGTAAGACCACAACTATCGCCAAGATTGCACGTCTTCTTCTAAAGAATGGTTACTCTGTTGTTTTAGCGTGTAGCGACACATATAGAACAGGGTCCATAGAGCAGTTGGAGGAGCATGCTAATAGGGTCGGCGTTAGGACTATTAAGCATAGGTATGGAGCTGACGCATCTGCAGTTGCCTTCGACGCAATCAATTATGCAAAAGCTCATGGCATTAATGCTGTTCTCATAGATACTGCCGGCAGGATGCAGACCAACAAGAACCTGATTGAGGAGATGAAAAAGATCGCAAGGGTCACCAAGCCGGATCTAGTCATATTGGTGGCTGATGCACTTACGGGAAACGACGCTGTTGAGCAGGGGCGTGTCTTCAACGAGGAGGTTGGAATCAACGGCATTATCCTAACAAAGCTTGATGCTGATGCGAAGGGCGGCTCAGCAATATCAATGGCCTTCGTAACAGGCAAATCAATCTTGTATCTTGGCGTGGGCCAGAGATACGATGACCTCACCCCATTTGATCAACAGCTTATCGTGAAAAGTATTATTGGTTAGAAGTTATTTCTAATAACTAGTTGGTGTTCAAGTTGGCTAAAAGAGAGTGTTACTATTTCGATGAGCCAGGTTCCAAAAACACCGTTGAAACCATCAAGGCTGCGAAAAAGGCAGCTTTGGACCAAGGTTTACGTTACGTGGTGGTTGCTTCAGGCACGGGGGCCACAGATGTCAAGGTGGCTGAGGAACTGCGAGGTTCAGGATTGAAAGTTGTTGTTTTAAGGGTTATTATGTTTTCACAGTATTTGTCTCCAGCTGCAAGGGTTTTCGGGATATCTATCTGCACTTCCCGCCCAACAGCTACGCTTAGCATCTCTGCCATGTGAGCCATGACGGCTTCGCATAATGCTCTGCCCTCACCTTCAAGCCTGTAGGGGCATGTAAGCGCTTTGAAATGTATTTTTTCTTCAGAAATTTCAACTGGGTCGACTGGCAGTGTGTGCACTGACTGCAGCATTTCTACAAATGCTTCTCCAACTTCCTTCAGGCTTTTCATCAAGGTTCTTCCCGATAGGTTCTCACCCATTCTGACGCCTGCTGTGCTGAAAACTTCGCTTATTATTGGTAAAGCATCTTCACCGAACTTCTTGTAGAAAGTTTTGCATAGAGCGCCTTGCAGCGCAAATCCTGATTGAACCAGTTGGTTGATAAGTCTATCTATTTCAGCCAAGCTATTCACATTAGTATTCGATTTAAACAATGTCTAATAAGATTGCTTGCAACATGATAGCAGATTGCCAGCTTCATATCTCCCGCTTCTTTCATTAAATTTGGCAAAATCACATCAAGAAACTGGTTCGGCTACACTCTTCCTACGTATTCTCCCATATTTCGCCATGTTCCGACAATCGAGTTCCTACAAGTCTTTTTTCGGTCTGTGGACCGCTTGATGGGTGAAACCTTAATAGGATTTCTGACACCTATCTTACGTTGTGATTGAAAATGAAAGCTTTCTCGCATAAAACAGAAACAAGAGTAAAATGGGATGAAACAGACTGTTCTGGAGTAATATACTTATCAAACTACTGTAAGTGGTTTGACGACGCAATAGTTGAGTTTCTGAGGTCACGCAAAATAACAAACCCGGCTGATGGGGGGCTTCGTGTAAATGGCGAACCCCAAGAAGTAACTTTTGTTGTGGGCGAGTATCAATGCAGAATCATAAGCCCAAGCAGACTCGATGATTTATTGGAGATATACACTCGCGTTGAGGAGATTAGGAGTAAAACAATCATCTTCAAGTCGGAGCTGCGTGACGGGAAGGACGGTCGATTATTAGCTACTGGAAGCAGCACCTATGTCTGCATCAAACATGGAGACTTCAAGTCAATAAATATTCCGAAGAACATAGTCGAACTAATCAAATGAAACTTCTTTTATTCCGTAAAGCAAGATGAGATATTCAAAGAATTAGGTTGTAATTCATGGTTTAGCTTGTTGGATATGCTACTTGTATCAGCGTTAACTTACGCTTGACCTCAACTCAATGCCTATTTTCAGCCCCTTCTCAAAGGCTTTCATATTGTCCTCTTTTGTTCCTTTTGGAACTATGTCCATTGCCTGCCTTACAGACTCTTCTGGTAGCACATTTGTTAAGCCTATGAGTGCGCCAAGCATTATCATGTTTGCTACAATGGGTTTTCTAAATTGGGAGTTGGCAATCTCCGTTGCAGCAACCTTGTAGACCCTTTTTTTCTTCACTCCCTCAAGATTTTTTATATGAAACGGATCGATGATTAGAGTCCCGTCATCTTTTAGGAGGTTTACAAAGTTAAGTGATTCCTGTGACATAACCACCATTATGTCCGCGTTGATTACCTCAGGGTAGTCGATAAGCTCATCTGATATTATGACATCACTTTTACATCTTCCTCCCCGAGTCTCCATTCCATAGGACTCTTCTTGAGTTGTCTCCTTCTTATCGTGGACAGCTGCCTGAGCTAGGATCCGTCCCATCAGCACTATTCCTTGCCCACCAAATCCAGCTAGGCGTATCTCTGTTCTAGTCATACTACGCCCCCCGTGTCAGCTGGTTCAATTTGCGGATCTCCTCTGTGAACTCAGGTCTATCTCTGTCCACGAATTTTCCAACAACTATCTTGTCTTTAAGCTCATCTTCACTCATCTTTTCAGCCTGACTCTTTGTTACACATATCCGCTTGTACCATCTAATCATGTCTACAGCTGCGGGCATCTTATTATACCTACCATAGAGGACTGGGCATTGGGCGAGGCATTCGATGAAGGCGAAACCTTTCTTGTTTATCGCTTCTTTGATGGATTTCGTCAGCTGTGTTAGGTGAACTGTAGACCACCTGGCGACGTAGCTTGCACCAGCGCCTTCAACCAGTTTGCATAGGTCGAAGGGCTGTTCAACACATCCGTAGGGGCTTGTGGTCGTATGGGCTTTGAGTGGAGTTGTGCAAGCCATCTGGCCGCCTGTATTTGCGTAGGAGCCGTTGTTGAGAACTATCACTGTTATATCTACGTTACGCCGTGCAGCGTGTATCAAGTGGTTTCCTCCAATCGAGGCAGCGTCGCCATCGCCTGTGAGGATGATGGGTTTCAATTCTGGTTTGATGAGTTTGAGGCCTGTTGCGAAGGGAATTGTTCTGCCGTGGAGTGTGCTTCCAACATCCATATTCACCATGGATCTGAATTGAATGAAGCAGCCAATTCCAACGAGTATGGGAACCTTGTCCGCGTCTAGGTTAAGTTCATCCACGGCACGTAGGGTAGCGTACAGAACTTGCGGTTCACCGCATCCGGCGCAGAAGGGATTTCGGAACGGCTTCCTCAAATACTTCTCAATCGGATGCTCTAGTTGCTGCTCCAACTAGGCTACCTCCCTGATCTTCCGGTAGATGTCATCTGGGTGGCATAGCCTACAGATATCCATAACTAGGTGGACAGGCACGTTTGGGCCTACAGCCCTACATACCTCCCTCTCCATTTGACCCATGTTGAGCTCAACTACAACCACCTGCCTTACACCCTCCAATACTTTTCTAACATGCTGTTCGTTGAAGGGCCAGAGGGTGATCAACCTGACGTAGCCGGCCTTTATCCCCGCCTCTCTAGCCACCTTGACGGCCCTCAGGGCACCTCTGGCAGGTGTACCATAGGCGACTACGGCTACATCAGCATCATCCATGTACTGTGTTTCAATCCTTGTGAGCTTATCTCTATCTCTAAGAATCTTCTCATTGATCCTGCGGACAAGCTTATAGTGGGTGTCAGCAGTCATCATCGCATCACCCTTCTCGTTATGTGAGGTGCTTGTGACAACGAAGCGGTAGCCCTCGCCGAACGAAGGCATTGGAGCAACACCCTCCTGCGCAAGAAAGGGATAACACTCTTCAGGTTTTCCTGTAGGCTTTCTACGGTTAACTATCTTAATCTCATCAACGGGTGGGATTCTCATCTTCTCCCTTAGGTGAGCCAGCTTGGCGTCGGTGAGCAGGATAACGGGGACACGGTACTGTTCAGAGAGGTTGAATGCATCTATAGTGCAGTTGAAGCACTCTTGAACAGATGATGGGGTAAGCGCTATTAATTCGCTACTTGCGTGATGTCCCCACCTCGCTTGGTAGACGTCACCCTGCATGGGTAGAGCCACCACACCGCTGCCTGGACCGCCACGCTGGACATCTATGATCACGCAAGGTGTTTCTGTTGCCACCGCGAAGCTGATATGCTCCTGCATCTCACTGAAGCCTAAACCAGAGGTAGCGGTCATCACTTTTACGCCAGCCCAAGACGCACCCATCATAACACCCATAGACGCCATCTCATCCTCCATCTGCACATAGGCCCCGCCAACCTGCGGCAGTCGGAAAGCCATCCGTTCAGCCATGTCGCTGGATGGGGTAATGGGGTACCCAGCATAAAGTTTGCATCCAGCCATGATAGCCCCTTCTGCGCAAGCATCATTGCCTGAGAAGAGGTATACTCCGGGATTCAGAATCCCTTTTTCATCCAACTTGCTAAGCCTCCTTCCCAATAAATATTAAATACGTAACTAGTTAGACTGCATATTGAGATAAAGCTATCGTGAGTTGACTGAAAATGATTGAACCATATTTAGCTGCCTGCATTCAATCAGAAGTGAATTCAAATGAAGGAAAGATTAAGGAGAACCTTCAACATCACCTTCACCTGATTGACAAATTTTTGCCTGGCGTAGAGCAAACGTGCGGGCTTTCAACAGGTCTAAAGTTTAAGCTTCTCTGCCTCACTGAAGCCTTTCTAGGAGGATTCGGCCCCTTACGATACCGTACCTATGAAACTAACAGAAAGTTAGCGGTTAAAATCCCTGGAGAAGAAACCGACGCTCTTGCAGAAAAATGCAAGCAATACAACCTATTCCTATCAGCCTCAGTATTCGAGCTAGACGACGAATACCCAAAACATTTCTTCCACACCGGATTCGTAATAGATGACAAGGGGAAGATCATACTCAAGTATCGTAAAGCATCCATCCCCTCCGACAAAGAGGTATCCACAGGTCCACATGCAGTACTGGACAGATATGGGAATGACCCGAAGAAGATCTTCCCAGTGACAAAAACAAAACTTGGGAACCTAGGGATGTTCATATGTTGGGATGGCAATTTTCCTGAAATACCTAGATGCTTAGCGCTGAACGGAGCAGAGGTCTTCATACATCCCTGGAACGCATTCATTGGCACAACTGCAAATGTCGACTTTTTTAGAATGCGCAATAGGATGAGAGCCTTCGAAAACACTGCATACCTAATTGCAACCAACTGGGCCTCTTCACCTCAGGCAATAGACTATCCCGCATGTATAGGGCACTCCATGATTGTAGACTACCGCGGCAGAATAATGGTAGAGTTAGATGGAAACGATGAGTGGTTTATATGCACGGCTATAGACATTGAACGCCTAAGAGAGGAAAGATGTCGCGAAAGCTTTCTTCCCATGTTAAGGATAGAACTCATACAGGAAGCCTATAAAAATAAAACATTAGCAATACCCAACAGATTCCTAGAGAGAAACTCTCAGAGTCAAGATGAGAATATTATGGCCTTCCAGGAAGCCGTTGAGAAACTGATTGAACAAGGGATATACGAGAGGCCTTCAAAACCCGTTAGACATGCCGCAAAATAAGACTCCCGTTACACTGCGAAAACGTATATTCCCAACTCGTCTAAACCTCATTACCTAAAAAAAGATATACGACTGAACTCAGGCTTCCTTTTTTCAACACTATTTAGTCTCCTTCACCACTACTATAGCTAAGTCCGGACAACTCAACTCGCAGTACCCGCAATAGGTGCATTTTTCAAGATTTACTCTGGGCGGATGTACCCCTCTAGCTGAAAGTTGATCAGATTGACTTAACGCCTTAATAGGGCACATCTCAATACAGATCTCGCATCCTCTACACCTGTCCTCTCTTATACATAGTCTGTTGCCCATGATTCCTCTCCACCCGTAAGTTCCATGATATCTATTTATCTATTACGTTCTCTAGAGCGCTGAGAAAAAAATAGGGGGTTTATGGTTGGATGGTAGAAGACTAGATCTAAGCGATTACGTTGGCCAAGAGCTCCATAATATCATACATCTTGATCTTTGAGCCGCTCTTCTCAATAGCCTCTATGAGGTTACGTCTACAGAATGGGCAGGATGATATCAATGCTTTAGCTCCAGTCTCCTCCGCCTCCTTAATCCTCTCAATCGCTGTTGAAATCGCGAAGTCATTGTAAGCTGATTTCGTTCCGCCACCAGCGCCGCAGCACCACGCCATCTCCTTAGTCCTTTCCATCTCACGGAATTTAAGTCCAGGTATGGCTTTCAACACCTGTCTTGGAGGTTCGAAGACACTTGGGTCAGGTGGATTTCCAATATAGAGGTGTCTTCCCATATGGCATGGGTCATGGTAAGTAACCGTCCCCGGAAACTTCTTGAGCTTCAACTTCTTCTTTTTGAGAAGCTGTGCCACCAGATCTGTTGTATGCATAAGTTTGAAGGGCAGTGGCCCCAAGTAGTCCTGATAGTCCACCTTGAAGGTTCGATAGCATCCTGCACAGGAGAAGATAACGCTTTTTGCGCCTGATGCCTTCACAGCATCCACGTTATGCTTCATCATCTCCTTAGCCAACTCCCTCTGGCCTGTTCTGAAGAGTGGGCTTCCACAACACCACTCCTCAGGATCCAGCATCATAAAGTCTACACCTGCAGCATCCAGAACCTTCACCGTTGCTTGAGCTGTCTCCTTCATCCTATAGGAGCTGGTGCATCCAACGAAGTAGGCTATCTTCGCCTTCTTACTAGGCTTCACACTAGACGGCATCCACTTCATCCTATCCTCATGAGGCTCCCAGTATGGGTTGTAGCTCTTCCTGACACTCTCCCCGAACTTCTTCTGTTCAGGTGCGGGGCCTATGCCTAGATCAACGAGGTCAGCTCGAAAGTCCTCGAGTATGTCGTTGAAAACCACTTCCTTGCCCCATCCATACTCATTACCGCATATGACTCTACAGTTTGCGCATACTGGACACTGAAAGATGATGTCAACCACTTTCTTATCGGGTTTTATGAATTTCTTCAAAACACCTTTGGCCACCGTAAGTCTACCTGGAGCATAGTGTGTCTCCCACCCATAGTACTTCCCTGATGGGCATGAGACCTTCATAAGATCCCAGTGCTTAACGGAATCCTCTGGAAATCGATAGTAGCACCACTTACAGTTGGCGCAGTAGAATACATCTTTACGGCGTTCTTCCAGTTTCATCTTCAACATCTCCTTAAACTTTAGCCCCCTTCATAGCTTCCCGCATAGGTGCAACTGCTTGGGGATTCATTATGTTGTTCGGGTCCATCATGTCTTTAAGTTGTAGGTAGAGTTTAACCTGTTTGGCGAACGACGGAAACTCGGCTATGAGGTAAGGTATAACCACTGGGCTTTGGGGACCTACTGGAACACCTAGATTCTTAACTCTTAGCGCAAACTCCCGCAATGCTTCTCGAAGCATATCCACATCCTTATCCTCACTTATGTCGTAGGTGAGCGTAAGCTTCAGCTGGTACATTCGACCCCAATCGTACGCTCTGAAGTGAAAGTTCGTGTAGAACCCATACTTTTCTGTTATCTCATCCTCTGCGTGGAGGAATGCTGGAATGTTCCTTGCCATAACATAGGAGATGAACCAGATCTGTGTGTTCGTCGGGACGTATCGTAGGTTTCCTTGGTGTACCCAACGTTGAACCTCTGTCCAAGGCATCTCACGCTCGGTAAGCCTATCGCCATAGGGAGTCATCGGGCTTCTCATAGGTCTTATGGAGTTACCTTTCTTCTGGGATTTCTTGTTAATGTCCTCTACAAGCCGCTTCTTAAGCGCCACCTCCTCTGGATGGCCTCCGTAAAGTAGGACAGCCCAAGCGTTCGGCCAACCAGCCTTCTTCGGATCTGGGAAGGGGTGTCTCAGTCCATGGAACCCAGATGCTAGGCCGACCCAGTTACCGCCATAGCAGGATTCCAACCCGAACTGATGGTACATCCATTGGGTCAGGGGGTCAACAACATCCTCCATGCTGTCGAATCCATACCAGCGCTCCTCTCTCACCTGAGGTTTCGGGAACATCCTGGAGGAGAATTTTGTAATGATCCCCATGGTTCCTAGGGCAGCTAACATGAATCTTGGGTCTGTAACCGCCTGCCAGTCACCTTTCAGGAACCATGGTTGATTCATGGAGGCTGCTCCAGTTTGTACTATCTCTCCATTTGGCAGTACTCCTTCAAAGGAGAGGATACTGTCCACACCTGTCCCAGCTCTTATCTGGTATGGGCCTCCGGTTCTACCAACTTGGAACCCCCCCATCGTTGAGGCTAGGGGTGCACTGTTGGGGATTATTGGCTCAAATCTTGGGTGATGTTTCGCAAAGTATTCAAGCAGTTGGCCTACGGTTACTCCAGCCTCCATTACGACGAAGCGGCTGTCCTCATCCACACTGATTATCCTGTTCATCCTACCGAGGTCTACGCATACACCGCCATCAGGACCTGGGAAGTGCATCTGGCTGTAGCCTAGTCCACGTGGGTAGAGCGGTATCTTCTCCCTGTTTGCCAGTAGGACAATCTTCTGAACCTCCTCAGTGCTTGCAGGTCTGACCACAGCATCGAATATGTATTTTGCCGGGAAGTAGCTGACTCCATGCATGAGGCTGCAGTAGGTTAGGCATGTTGGTTTATCCGCTGAGAAGTTCTCTGAGCCGACGATTGATTCAAGTTCCATTAAGGCTTTTTCGGTTAAGGGCATCTTCTTATTCCTCACATTAAAAATCTAGGCGAGAATGATATAAGCGTTTGCACACATCCCTTCAGAACATTCCTGGACTCATAATCTCATTTGGGTCGAAGGCCTTCTTCACTCTCTTTAGAACAGTTGAATATAGTCCTGCACGGTGGATGATTGATGATTCAGGGGATGATGCCCTGATGTGTGTTGGAAGCCCTCCAGCTGAGAGGTAGTAGGGGACACCTCCGCCGGAGAGGAATGTGTCATACATCTCGCCAATCATCTTCCTAACCTTGTTCAGCTCTTCAGGTGTATCCAAGTTTCCGCATGGGATATACCAGCTTGCAGTGGCATAGGAACGTGTAGAGTAGGAGAGGGACCAGAAGCCTGTGCCGATGTGATCAGACCTCTCTAAGATCTCGTATCCCTTCTTGGTGAGGGTTGGCCACTTATCCCATGTGCTTGTGAATGCTGCTCCCCTTGTTCTCAGGCCGCGGCCAAAGTAGAGGCGCCAGTGGGAGAAGTAGCGTGGACGATTGTAGATTATCTCATCCTTAAACTTCCGCATCTCCGGATGTAGCTCCTCCTCGGCAATTATCTCTCCCCCAGCCTCACCGACGATGTGCTCCACAGTCTGCCTACTTATCTTCCGAAGCTTCTCAGGACCTATGAATCCGAAGAGCCACATAAACGGATGGAACCCAGAGTAGCCTGGAGTCCTATTCTCCCCCTTGTCGTAGCCAAACTTCCTAAGGCTGGAAAGGGTGTGGGGAAAGCTATCCTCCTCCTTGAATAGGTCCAGCAGCATAGGCTTGGATCTGGATACCCAGTCCAGCCACTCAGCACACATTCCCCTAACGATCTCCCTTTGAGCCGTAAGCCAATGTTTGTAGGTACCCCAGTAGACCGCATGAGCCTGGTCGATGCTACTGCAGCCAACCCACATAGTCTCACCTTCATCCTCCTTCACCTCAGGGAAGAGCCTAATGGCAAGCTTCGTCACCACACCGAAGAGCGACGCGGAGCTGGCAAGCATCGGCGTGATGTAGGGATCAGGTGCAAACCAATCTGTTCCAAATGCAGCGGAACCTGTATTGATAACCTCACCTGTAGGCAGGACAAGTTCACAGCCAAGCACGTAGGGGGCATGCGGCCCCAGAGGAGGGCTGAACCCTCCACAGAGATAGTTCCCAACAATGCCATGGGTATAGGAGACTGAGGGGCAGCTGAAGCTTAAACCCCTCCTCCTTGTTTCCCTATAGAGTTCCCCACTCATGACACCTGGCTCAACCACAGCCACCAAATTCTTGTCATCCACCTCAATCCTCGTCATCCTGCGGAGGTCGATGAAGAGGGCGTTAGGTTCGCTGACCAGAGCTGCGCCTTTTGTATCCATGCCAACTCCAAGTGAAGCCACATGGACAGGTATCTTATGCTTGTTCGCAACCATCAGAACTCTCCTCACCTCATCAGTATCCTTCGGTAGAACCACATATCTGGGTGGGCGTGGTCTAACAGCTCCAAGTATACTTACCTCCCTTCTATAGGTGAAAGTAACCCAATCTTCATCTGAGGCCCACTCAGACCCCACGATTGACTGTAGCTCCCGCAACACTTCATCAACCACCTTTCATCCACCTCCCCCAGCGGTTCTCACATCCATCGCCTCCTCCACAAGCTCAACCATATCATAAACCTCAATCCCACCCCCAACGACCTTCACAGCATCCATCAGGTTCCTCTTACAGAAGGGGCAGGCTGAAGCCACAACGTCAACTCCAGCCTCCCTCGCATCGTTAAGTCTGGCAGTTGCAACCTCCACCGCCCAGTCTGGAAACGCTGACTTCACCCCTCCACCCGCACCGCAGCACCATGAGGCTTTTCCCCTCCTCTCCATCTCAACAAGCCTCAATCCAGGGATTCCAGCCAGAACATCCCTAGGCGGATCATAGATACCCAACGCTCTACCAAGATGGCATGGGTCATGGTAGGTTAGAGCTTTCTCTATCGGCTTCTTGAAATCCAACCTACCCTCCACCATCAGATCCCTTAACAACTCTGAGGAGTGAACCACCTCAAAGTTCAGCTTCCCAACAAAACCGGGATAATCTTCCTTGATGGTCTTAATACACCCAGCGCAAGCCGTCACAACCTTTCTCGCCTCCATTCTCTCTATGGCTTCAACGTTATGTCGAGCCACCTGCTCAGCGTTCCTCGGCTGCCCAATCCTAAACAGAGGTGAACCACAACACCACTCTTCATCCATCACTGCCACCTTAACGCCTACCGCGTTTAGAATCCTCAGCTGGGCTTGAGCTATCTCCTGCTGACGGTACCTCGCAGTACAGCCTACGAAGTAGATCAAATCTGCCTTGTTTGAAACCTCTGCGTTCCTGGGAATCCACTGGGACCGCTTCTCATATGGTTCTCCGTACGGGTTATGGTTCTCCACGATGCTTCTGCCCAACAACCTATGTTTGGCCATGGGACCTATTCCCATTTCGACAGCATCAGCCCGCATAGCCTCCATAACCTTAACAAAATCGCGGCCTGCCGAGCTTTCCTCGCATTGAACTTCGCAGGCGCCGCATGCTGTGCATTTATACAAGGACTCAACCATTTGAGGAGTGTACTTAAGCGAGCCTTGCAGTATCCCCTGAGCCAACTCCATCCTGCCACGGCAGCTATACCCCTCAAACTTAAACTTGTCATAGCTTGGGCAGAGGGGGAGAAACAGGTGGTAGGACAATGTTCCATGTCTACACCTGACGCAGTAGAATGCTTCCTTCCTGAGAAGTTCAAGATAGCTCAACTTCCGCTTCCTCCAAACCAGAATTATTTAGAGAACTATATTAATAAAATATGTGTAGAGATCTCTTGATTTTTTGAAGGGTTTTTGATCTGGATAGACTATTGAGTAATCAAGCAATGTGCCGTAATTAACTGTGATTTCCCGAATTTATTTCCTCCCTGATGAAGGTTCAACTGTTAGAGGCTTATCTTGAGGCTGTTTTCTGTGGAAGGCTTGGATGGGTGTTTCAAGTGCTTCGAAGTTGAG
>Ga0315280_10003075_pt1 | contig 26033 bp, 15 predicted proteins | sample YL17G06_40_MG_FD_203697 | JGI IMG/M metagenome (GOLD analysis project Ga0315280, IMG submission 203697) | Sediment microbial communities from Yellowstone Lake, YNP, Wyoming, USA - YL17G06_40 | ecosystem: Environmental > Aquatic > Freshwater > Lake > Sediment | place: USA: Wyoming | collected...
TCATGGGCCCGATTGCGAGTCATGAACGAGCTCCGGAGAAAGTGGCGCAGCCTGTTAGACCCTTTCGTCTAGGCATCTAGCCATTTTGCGAAGATCTTCTCCCGTGGACGAAATGGACGACATGGACGGGATGGACTTTTCCGGTGCACGAGTGGATGTCCCCGATTCTCACCCCTCTTTGGTTGCGGCCAGAGGCCGCCTTAGGCTGTGTTTTGAAGTGGCGCAGCCTGTTAGGCTGTGTTTTTTGTTACGCAGGCTAACAGCCTGCGCCACTTGCCAGCCTACGCCACATCTGCATTCGTTGCGAACAGTCCTCGACGAAAAACCCACAGAATGAAGGCCCCGCCGCAAATGTTCCACAGATCATTGACCGACAACGCCCGAAGCGTTCGCGCGGCCTGAGCGCTGAAGAGGCCGCTCTCGCAAATGAGCAGGAGAGATTTTCCCGCGAATTCCTTCGGAATGGCGTCGCGCGACGAGATGGCCATGATACTTTTGCAGGGCCAGTTCACCGCGTCATCGAGATGATTGGCGCCAAACTCCTCGGGCGTTCGCACATCCACGAGCAGTGAGGCGGACCCGGGTTTGCCGAGCAGCACTCTTGCTTCGCGCGGAGAAATGGTCGGCGCGCGACCAAACATCAACCAATAGGCCACCGGCGGAAGTACTCCGCCGACCACAATTATCAAACCGATCAGAAGTTGTATCCGTCGAAAGCGGAACATCATGACCGTCTCCTCCGAACGTTTTGCGCGCACGCCGGAACGAACCGCCCGTCGGGCTGCGGATAGGCCTGGCAGCAGCGCCGAATGCGCGCCAGGTCGAATGTCGCGGCGTCCTGAAATGCGTGGATGAAGATGGACTTCACGCGGCGCTCGGCGAGCCCGAAGGCCGTGCGCGGATCAAACCGAACGCGCGACATTCGCGGCACATCCCGCGAACCGTCGTGAAGTAGGTATAGTCTCTCTCCTCAAGGCTCGCCATAGAGTTCCCGCCACATGCTTTCCATGATCTCGCGATCGAATCCCTCCGACAGTGGCAACAACACAATGCCGATCCTGCCTCGCGCGACAGTCGAGCCGGCGCTGTTCACGCGACACTCGATTCGCAAATCCTTTTCGTCGCGCTCACGGGGATGCACTCCCACACGCCGTCGAAGACTTTTCGAATTGCAGCGGCCTCGACTTCGTCATTCAGCCGCGTGCCCGTTCCGTGAACGTTGATGTGCGCGATTGTATCGGGACCAATACCCGCGTCATCGAGCGCCGCCCGCATGGATCGCACGGCGCCGTCGCCGTCCGGATCGGGCGCGCTGAGGCTGTAAGCGTCGAGCGTCGAGCCATAGCCGCAGACTTCAGCGAGAATCGGCTTGCCCTCGGTGCGTTTGAGGCTTGTGCCCGCAAGTTCCTCGATCGTGCGGCGAGAGGCGTTTCGTCCCGCGCGCCACGCTTCGACCGTCGCGGCGGCGGTTGCGCCCAGCGGCGTCACCATCCCGATTCCGGTCACGACGACTTCAGCCCTGTCCATCCGACTGGAGACCTCTCATCCAAAGTGAGAGCACCTCGGCCCGGTGTGCTTCGAGGCGCGGGTTTTCATATTCGTGAAACGAAAAGACGAGGCTACGCTCGGCGATCAACTCCCCGTCGCGCTGCGCCGTGGTGGCAACCTTTCCGCCGGCGTCGTTCACCGCAATCACCTCGGCGCGGTATTCGAGCGTGTCGCCGGGCCGCGCGGGACTTCGGAACTTGGCCTTCTCGACGGTGCTCATCAGCGCCTTGAGGTTTCGGCCGGCGTCGCGACGCACACCCTCTTCGAGCAGCAGGCCGGCCCGTTGCGCCATCCCTTCGAGGATCAGCACGCCCGGCACGATCGGCTTGAGCGGAAAGTGGTCGTCGAAAAAGTCTTCGCTACGCCGATCACCAATGACAACACGAGCCGCAGGACGTCAACCTGGCGAAACGGGATCAGGGCAAATGTTCCCGCGAACCAGATCACCGTGGGGACAATGCAGTAGAAGGCCCGATCACTCCAACCCAGCGAATGTACGCATCGCACATCCGCCGCATGCCACTTTCATTCTGCATACCGTACCTCCTGCCGGAATGTGTTCACCGCAACGTCTTCACGAGCGTGCAACTTATCTGCGGTACTCGGCCACCATCTTGGCCATGCACTCGACATATTCGCGAAAAATCTTCCGCCCCTTGGCCGTCAGCCGATAGCTGGTTTGCGGGCGACGGTTGATGAATCGCTTGCGCACCTTGACGATCCCGTTGTCTTCGAGTCCCTTCATGTGAATCGTGAGATTGCCGTCGGTCGTCCCGACGATTTTCCTGAGATTGCTGAAGCTCTCCTCGCCGCCGGCGTGAAGCGCCGCGACCACGCCCAGCCGCACCGGCGAGTGGATCACCTTGTCAATCTGGCTTGGATCAAAACCCAGTTTAGGACTCACCGCGCCGCTCCCTTGCCTTGACCACAAGCCCCCAACCCACCGAACCGACTCCCAGCGTCAGCGCGAGAATCGCCAGCGAATGGGCCGGCACGAGAAACAGCGCCACGGCGCCTCCCGCACATGCGAGCAGTCCCAACACCCAGGTGTCCGAAAATGAAAACAAGCCCACTGTCACGTAGGCAGTCCCGATGAGGATCATCCAGACGCCTGCCACAAGGTCGTCCCGCCCGTGGATCAGCAGCGCGGCGTTCAGAATTGCGCCCGCGGCGAGGATCAGCGCGAAGAACTTCAGCATCTGGCGCTCCATGCCGGTGACGAATTTCTCCGGGTCCTTTGCCAGCAACCGAAGATAGAGCCCCGCTTCGACCGCGATGATCAGCACCAGCACTGCCACCCAAACCAACGCGGTCTGCCACCAGGGCCGTGCGACCAGCCGGTAGCTTGCCCCGCATCCCAGCAGAACGAGAACACCACGGACCATGGCCTGGGTGCCGGGGAGGACCATTTCGCGTCCGGAGCGGCGCAAGGCCCGCTGGATGGCCTCAACCTGCTCCCGAATGTCGGCATCCGAATTCACGGCGACCTCTATTCTCAGAGAACTCTGTTTATCAAAGGACTCTAATATTCCGGGCTGATCCTCGCGTCAAGCGGAATCTTTCGTGCCGGGAAGAAAAAGTTCATTCTATTGGAAGGGGGAAACTGTAACGAGGGCGCCGCCAGGGACGCCCAAGAGTCGCACCACAAGCCCAAGCAGACACCTGACACAGAGCAGGACGTAATTCTGACCCGATGAATTGTTTGTTGGGACAATCTAACGTTCTGCCGCTCGGGTTGGACGTTCGGAGCTCCCGAGATCGCCGCGGAACTACACCATCCTGGGCGCGGGCTTCCTTCGTTTCAGCAGCAGGATGAGCAACCCGACGGCGACGAGCGGAATCGTGACGTCGAGCGCGACGCGGAAGGCCAGCGCAACCAGGCCCAGCACGACCAGCGCCAGCGCCACTCGGCGCGCACTCGCAAACAGGCGCCGGCTGCCGAACGTCACAACGCCGACTGCCAGGGTCAGCGCCACGGCGAACAGGACGTCGTTGCGGCGGCCGGCCGACTCGCGCGAGGCATAACGGAACGCAATCTTTCCGGTTCCTTGCAGCTGGCGGAAGACGAACACGTCGCCGACGCGGGGGAACGCGATGGCCGGCGCGGCGAAAGGCCGCGGCAACTCGATGGCCTTGCCAGTCGCCTGCGCTGGGGCTTGTGCCGCGACGACCTGCCCCAGTTGGCCCACGTTCGCCTCGACTTTCTGGGCCGCCTGTTCGGCCTGCTTCAGGGCGATGTCCCGCTGGGTCATGAGTTGTTCCTGGCGGCCCCTCTCTTCCCGGTCGGCTTGACTGCGCTTGGCCTCGCGCATCTGGGCCTCGCTGATTTGTTTGGCCGCCGTGATCTGAGACGAAAGGGAAGGCTTCATCACTTGCAGCCGCGCCAGGGCCTTGCGCTGGATCTGGGCCTCGCTGGAGAGCGCGAGTTCCGACAAGCGTTCGGCTTGCTTCGCGCCCCGCAGCGCCTCGTCCACCTCGAGGTCCACCAGTTCGACCTGGTTGAGCGATCCTTTGAATTTCGAATAGCTGAAGTTCTGCGGAAGCATCAGAACGAGCGCCGATTGCGCGACCGGCACGCCGCCGAGGATTTCGGGCAGGCACTGTTCGCGTTTGCCGCTGCCCTTGAGCGGCGATCCGCCCGAGGCTGTGTAAGCAACCCGCACGGTGAGTTCGGGATCGAGCAATCCCGTTCGAATCAGCGGAACGAGAAGGACCTCGCGGCCGCCCTCGGCGCCGAACGTGGCTTTGACCACGCGGCTGGCGACCTGGGTCTCGTAAATCGCGATCCGGTCTTTGGGATAGGGCAGCGCGATTTTCAGAAATTGCTCGGATTGATTTTGAAGGACGATTTCGAGCTCGTGACGCTCGAATCCGTCGGCGGTCAGGATCGTCCGCTGGCGCATGACCTCGACGACGGCTCGAAGCGCCTCGCTGCGCGCGTGGCGCGTGATGCTGAACGAGGGACCGGTCGTGGCAGCGGCGGAAAGCTCGAAGGTTCGGTCGGCCGGCAGCGGGCGGAAAGAGGCGTCAGGCCAGGGAACCGCGGCCGCGTCCACCACCCGCGCGTCGGTGGTTTGAGCAGGCGTCAACTCGCCCTCGAAGGCGCGGCGCAACTGGAGAAAAACGCGCGCGCCCCCTCTGTTGACCGGGACAACGATCATTGCGCGGACGGCCTTGGTATCCTCCAGAGCCAGCGGCTGATCGAGGTGAAACCGCACGTCAACCGGGCGGATTTGAGGCGCATTGAACTCCGCCACCACGCGCAATACCCGCTCCGAGACGGCTTCGGTTCGGAACTCGCGCAGCGCCGGCCCGCTGGCCTGGAGACGCGAGGCGGCTCCCGGATCGGGCGTCGGCAGAAGCAACAAGGCTTCGACCTTTCTCAGACGTCCCCGCCGGGGTTCCGCGCGGACGGTGCCATCGAGACTTTGCAGCCCCTCGCCGATGACGACGCGATTGAAGACCGTTTCCAGAGACGTTGCTTCGATGGACCTCAGGCCAAAGCGCAGCGGAGCACTGGAATCAAGCACATAGGCCCGCAGCGCGCCGGCGCCGCTTCTCTCGTCAACCGACAACTGGCGGAGGAGCTGTTCATCCTCGCCTGTCGGGGGACGCGGCGTCGCCTTGGCCAGATCCAGTTCCGCCAATTCGAGGTCGGGCGAAACGAACACCGCCGCCGAGCGCCGAGTCTCGGTGGCTCCGCGGACCGTCAATGGCGAGATCGTCAGCGCGGCGGCGGACGTCGGCAAATCGGACGTGGCCGTCAGCTTCAACTGTACGGCTTGCTCAATCGGCGGCTCGAAGGAGACGAAGACGGTCTCGCCGCTTTGGACCCAGCCCGCCGTCCTCGCGCCTTCGAGCGCCGCCACACGAACGCCGCGCGGGACTTCGAAGATGCACTCGTGAAGCGTGCTGGCGCGTGGAGAAAGACCGACGCTGGCGGCCTGGCGCAAGAATCCATCAAAAGGCACGAACACCTCCGAAACATTCGCCGTGAAAACGGGCCGGAGGCGACGCAGCTCCACTTGCGCTTCCCAATTGCGCTGGGCCGTTTCGTACAGCTGAACCGTGTATCCCCTGAGTGCGCCGGAAACCGACCGCCGTTCGAGTCGCTGCGGCTGAACCGACAAGACCTCGATCGTATCGGCCATTTCCAGGCGAAGCGTCGTATGACTGCCCACGGCTTCGGGAGCGCGAAGGCCGGGGACAAACCAGGTTTGGTGGCGGCCGTCACTCACCCCAATATCTGCCACATCCTCTGGCGGGAGAGTGACAACGCCTTCGAGGACAATGTGCGCCGATTGCGAGTCCGTGAGCCGGAGAACGAGCTCCGATCCCTTTTTCATCGCCGGCGCCGCCGCGCCGGCTCCGGATTGCGGTTCAACCGAAGCCCCAAGCAATTCCTCGCCCGTGGCCGAGAAAATCTGCAAGCCGGGATCGAGAGCCAATCGGACTTCGGTAGGGAGCGCTCTTCCAACAACGGTTGAGCGGAGATCGAGCGCGCTGAACCACTGCGCGCCGGACAAAGTGGACCACTGGACGCGTGTGGCGATTTCGGCCTGCCATCCCGTGGGTGCTCCCGGTGCGGCGGCGGTGCTGGTCGCCTCCCCCAAACGACTTGCCGCCCAGGAGAGTCCGAACAGACCGGGGCGAACCGGCCCGGTCAGAGCCGTCGCCCCATCGAGTTTCTCGCTCACACATCCCCGTGCACCCACACCTTGCGCGACCACTCCCGGATAGGGGATCGTGATTCGCCACACGCCCGCGCCAGCTTCGGGAAACGCGAGCGCCACGCGGCCCGATGCGCCCCGCGTCTCGCACGGCAAAGCGAAGCGCGCCGACACGGTTCCAACCCAATTGGCCCCCAGATGGAGAAGCAGGCCGTTCGGCCCCGCTTCGAGCGATGCACCCGGCGAGCGCGCGGACCATTCCTGAAGCGTCAAACCGGCCAGACCGAGCGGGAGCGTGGCGGGCGCGCTGGTCGGATTGGCGGCGAGAAACCACACGTCGCCGACAATGGTGGACTTGTCGGGCACCAGCCTTCCCTCCACGCGAACCTCGGCCAGAATAGGCGCGGGTCGCGTGGTCGCAGGGCGTTCGCGTTGGGCCGCGTTCCACAGTCTCGCAAAATCCTCTTTGCTGATGAACGCGAGGGGATCTTCTTTGGATCCCTGCGTCAAAGCCGCGGGCAGTTTTGCCTGACTCGAATCGTAGGGAACCAGAACGCGCGCGGGTGACTCGGCGGCCAAAGACACGCGGGATCCCTCAAACGATTGCGCGCGGGCGTTGGTCGCACCGAGCGCGAGCGTCGCAAGCAGGAGCCACAAAGCCGTCGTCGCGCCCCCACTCAGATATTTATTGAAGCGCCTCCAGAGGAAAGAAAGAAGCGGCGCCACCAGCGAGAACAGCACCCCTTGAAACGCCGCATTGAAGAAGGGGACCCACGCGGTCTGCACCGCAACCGGGACGATGAGCGTCATCGCGATCGCGGCCACGAAGACGATCCGAAACGCGCGCGGACGGATGAGCCACGCCGCCACCATGAGCAGGAACGCGGCGATCCAGACGATGAAACTCAGCCGCCGATACTGCTTCCAGTCCAGCAACCGGATTTCCATGCGCGACTCGCCGCCGAGCGTTTCGAATCGCCGCGGGGTTCCGCTCTGGAGAGGTTCGATCTGCAGCGAGAGCAATCCGGCTTGTCGCGCGACCGGGGGAGCGCCGCGCGGCACGAGGGGTTTGCCCGCCACTTCGTAGCCCTCTGGTGCCGGCTGGCCTGGTTCCTGGGCCGGTGCTTGTTCCGTGGGCATCCTTTCAATCATGGCCTGCACTGGTGCAGCGCGCTCCAGGCCCAGCCTGCCGCGCTCTTCAAACGTGCGAGCCGGAGAGACGGGAGGAAGCTCCGCTCTTGGGCCGCCCCCCGGCGCGGCCAGCGGCGGAAGCGTTGCTTTGGGTCCCGGTGGGACCGCGCGCGTTAGCGGAGGCGGCATAGGCGTTCGCGCAGAGGGTTGCGAAATTCCCACCGCGAAACCGCCACGCTCCTTTTCCCGCAGAGCGGTGTATTTGGGACTGAACGGGAACGGAGCGCCGTCCTTGAGGCGAATGATGTCGCCGGCACTGATGGTCCCGTTCGTGGGATCATAGACAATCCGCCCCCCGTTGTCTATCTGGTCGGGACCGATACTGTAAGCGATCCAATACCACGGCGGGTCATCGGCGCGAAGATAGTGAAGATAAGGTTGGCCGGAAGAATACGTGGCAAACGGATCCATCGGCGGCGCGGAGATGTATTTGACCGGACCCTGATACAAGCGCTCCATTCGTTCCGGGGGGATGTTGTTATCCACAAAATAGGCTTCCACGGCCATAGCCAACGAGCGCAAATCAGTTCGGGCGCGTGAGACTTTCGACCGCACCTGTGCCTCCAGGAAGTTGGGCACCGAGATCACGGCAAGGATGCAGATCACGAACCCAACCAGCAGGAGCACGCCCAGCCGGCCGAGACAACCGGATCGAGGAACGGCCCGGGGCGGCGTGACTTCCGGCGCGAACTCGGCCGGAGGCGCCTCTTCGGCGATTTCCGTTTCGGCGGTGCGAGGGCCAATCCGCTTGCCGAGGATGTTGACGATTACGCGCGGGTTTCGAAAGATCAGGACCACCACGATTCCCGCCAACGTGAGGAAAATGATGGCGCCGATCGTCATGTCCATGAAGACAATGCGGGACGGATAGTAGGCGGCGCGGAAGAAGTGGGCCGCCGGTTCGCGCACGGCCACCGTTCTCCCCGTGTTGTCGGTGAAGGTGAGATACTCAAAATCGGGCGGCAGAAACAGATTCCAGGTCGTGCGATTCACGGGCACGGAAAGGGAGGGGCCGCCAAATCGCACGCGGCTGGAATCGGCCGGCGGATCACCCTGCTCGCAATAGAGAATCGCGATAAAGGAATCCGCCGCACCCGACCGAGCGGCCGGCACCGGCACCAGCAGCGTCAGCCCGCCGTCATTCGAGGGGCTTCGAGCGGGCTTGACGCCCTGGCCGTTGACCAGCACCGACCAGACTTGTGCGTCTTTGGGCAGGCGGATTTCCAGGAACTGGTTGTCGCTGGTTGGGGCGACGGCATAGCTGGCCTGGGTCAGGCGTTCGCCTTCGGGCGCGAGGGTGGTGATCAACTCGCATTCCCTCACCAGGGCCTTGAGCGGCGGTTCGGGTCGAAACTTCTTCGCATCCACCCGCAGCAGATAGGGCGGCTGGAGGTAGCGATAGACCGCCAGCACGCGGCTTTCGCGCGTCCAGGGCAGCAGGGGCAGCTCGGCCAGATCGGCTTCGGCGAGGTTCTTGGTCTCCGCCGTCAGCGAAAGAGTCTCGGAGCCTTCCAAGAGGAGGAAGCCGCGCTGCGACGTTACTCCCGACACTCGTATCTCGGGCGCAACTATTGCTTCGGCGGCGGGACGAGCGGAGAGCGGCCATTCGAGCGTCAATTGATAGTCGCCGATGACGCCCTGCTGCGTCACCACCGTCCAGTCGTCCCCGCCGGGCGAAGTGCGCAACGTGCTCTCGCGAATTCCCTCGCCCTGGATTTTGACGGCCGGGCCGGTTCCCGCCGGAAGCGTAAAGCGGAACGTGTTCGTCGGCGCGAGGCGGACCTGGTAGGCGATCATCGCGCGTACGGCGGCCCGATCCTCGCCGATCGCCAGAGCCGAGACCACGGTGGCCTGGACGTCGGGATCGCGGCCGCGAACCATGAGCGTCCCCTGCGGCGAGTCGCCCGTCGCGCGAAGAGCCAACTTGGGCGCGGCGCCGGCGGGACGTTCCGACGAGGCTTTTTCGAGGGGAATGATGGCCAGGCCCGAAAGACTGGTCGAGCGCGCCTCCAGCTCCTCGGGCCACGAGATCACCATTTCATAGACTGAGGGACGAGGGCCGTCGAGGCGAACCACCGGCGCGGCCAGCGTCGCGGTTGTGCCGGGTGCGCCCCACGCGCCCACACGGTGGAGCGTGAAACGCATTCGCTCCGGCGGACCGGCGGGATCCCACGCCGCCCGCCATCGCCCGGCGCTCACCTGCTGGAGCGTGTAGGGCGTAGAGGCTTCGCCTTTGCGCGCATCGAAATGGGTCAGCACCCACTCCGGCGGAATGGAAAAGCGCACCTCGCTCCGGTTCTTGTCGCTGAACTTGACGTCGTACTGAACGGTCGCCTCGTTGCGCGCGATGGCCAGAGCCGCGGAAACGGCCGGCGGTTGCGGCGGTGCAACGCGCACAAGGGCCACCTCCAGCGGCGGCAGCGGCCCCCAACATTCGTACCGCCGCTCCGAGCGGCTTCCGCCGATCGGGACGAGCGACGGCGAGCGGGATGCCAGATAAGACGCGTATTGTTCGGAGGAACGAAGCGAGAGCGTGGCGAGCTGCGAAAGCGCGGCGAAGTTCCATCCGCCGAGTGTCGCTCCTCTTTCGCCCATTTGTGCCGCAAAGATGGCGTGGATCGCGAACTCGTTGCTCTCTTCGAGAGGCGTGAGGGTCAGCGTTTCGCTTGATACCGCAAGCCGCGCCGGCCCCTTCGCCTCCGCTCGCAGCAGCGCCATGCCGGCCGGCAACGAGACCTTCAACGGCACCCGTGGAGCAAAACGATCTTCCAGAACGAGATCATCGGCAACCTCGAGTCCCCCGCCGACCACCTCGACGGTCCGCTCGAGTTTCACGCGAAGACTTGAAGGTCCGCGCAGCGGCGCTTTCCGCCGAAGTTGGAGAACGGTCGCTCTTTCCTGCGCGGGCCAGATCGTGATCCGTTCCCCAGAGCCGGATATGTCCTGTCCCGTGTTCCTTTGTTTCTCAAGTCCCGCTTCCCGCCTCCCACTTCCCACCTCTTTTTTCTCGCCTCTTGCCTCGGGCCTCTCACTTCTTTCCGTAGGAACGGTGGACGTCGTCACCTGGACGTTCGGCCCCAGGTCTGCTTCAATGCGGCAGGGAGCGAAAAAGCGGCCGAACGACAGCGTCGCTTCCGAATTGGAAAACGCGACGGGAAAAAGAGCACGCACGTTGAGCGTTCCGCTGGTGGGGCCTTTGGCAAACAGATAAGTGTGAGAATTGATGCGCGTCAGGAAGGCCAGCGTCCCGGTTGTAGCATTCTGGGCGATCCACGGCATGCGCCCGTCATCAATCAGCGTGGCCGACCACCCCTCGGCGGGCGCGCGAAAGCCAATGCGGCCCTCGAGTGTGAGTGCGCCGCCCAGAGCGCCTTTCAAATAAATGAACGGGCAGTAAACGCCGCCCGGCAGTGTCTCGGACTCGGCCGGACGCTGCGCCTGGCGGGCAAGCGCGAGAATCTCGGAAAGAGGGAGGAACGCGCCGGCGTCGGAATAACCGGGTGCACGCGACAAATCCTCATGCGGAATGTAAAACACCTCGACCGCCGGAGAGGTCGGAACCTGCGCCCGCAATGAAGCCGGCGGCGCAAGTACGGCGGCGAGCGCAACACAAAAGATGGTGGCGCGGTAGCGCGTCATGGCATCTCTCACAGGGTGGTCGGGGGTTTGTCGGTCGTATCGGCTTTCGCTTCCGGTGTCCCCGACGGTTCAACCGGCGGTGGCGAAGGCGGGCCGCCTCCCGCGGCGGAGACCAGGCGCAGACCCGCCGAGCGCATCTTGTAGAGGGCATAAGCGGCCAATCCGACCACGAGCGCCGCACCCGATGCCGCGAACGCCGTGGCCGACAATCGCCCCGGCAGCCCTTCGGTCAGGCTCGCGACAATCAGGGCGATCAACAAAGCCGCCACGCCGATCCACAGTCGGTTGGCCACACCCATCGCGCCGAGAACCACCAGGAAAACGACGACTCCGGCCGCCGCCTGGAGCAGCACCAAGGGCTTCCTCTTCCAATACGAGGCCTCGACGACGCCGATGCCGCTGAGCTTGCTGAACTCAAACTGAAGCCCCTCGCGCACGATCGGGATTTCGAGCGCAACGCCTTGCGCCCGCGCGCGCCGTTCTTCTTCGGTTTCGGCGCTGTCATAGCGAACGGGCGCCTGCACGTCGGGCGGCAGGAGCGTGGGCCGCGCAATCCCGCCCGCCAGGCCCGCCGGGATGTCGTTGAGCAGCGATTCGGCCGCCGGTTCGATCCAGGGCACATGGCCGCCGGTCTCCTGTCTCATGGTTCCGCCGAACCAGACGTAGCGATAGTTGCGGGGAAGATACAGTTTCCAGGTGGTGCGCAGAACGGGCATGTTGATCGGCTGAGGCGGCGCGAATTTCAGTCCGCCGCGAATCCCCATCGCCCCGCCGGGCAGCGTTTCGCGCAGGATCAACCGCACGCGGAACGCCTTGTCCATCGCTTCCGATTTGGTCAGCTCGACCAGGTGCGCGCCGTCGGATTGCCGGATGGTCGGACGAACGGCCAGTCCGCGCACGAACGCCGCCCAGATCTCCATTCCCTCGGGCAGTTTCAATTCGAGATACTGCTGGCGGTTGTTCTGCACCTCGAAATACACCTCGTGGACGGCCTGGCGCTGATCGCTCAAGACCGTGTCCATGTGCATCCGTCGGATCACGGCGCCCAGGATGATCTCGAGTTCGTGACGGATCAGCTCGAGCTCGAGCGACTGTTTTTCGGAATCAAAATAGCGGAAGCCCAGGAACGCGCTGGCGAGCGTCGGCGGCAGTTCCTTGACGTCGCGCGGTTCCAGCCCTTCCGACTTGGCGACGCGCACTTCGAGATTCTCGCCGCGCGAGACCGCAACGAATCCGGTTTCGCGCGCCACCCCGGTGGCCCGGACAATCGGCACCGACGCCTTCAATGCTTCGCCGGACCGCGTGCCCGGCAACGGCACGTCGAACGACACGTTGAGGCTGTAAGGCCCAAGGACGCGCCGCTGCAACCGAACGGTCCAGGTGGTCAGGGCATCGGCGGCGGGACCGGCGGGCGCGGGGGCGGATCGGATTTTCTCCTTGATGTCGGCGCCGCTGAACCGCACGTCCTCGCCGGCCGAGGCGGGAAGGAGCAGCTGAAATTCGTCCGTGGCCGAAAACTCCACGTTGTAGTTGAGGGTGGTGTCCATCTTCATCAGCGAGGGCATGATCGAAGCCAGTCGCGCCGTCTCGCAGGTCAGCCGCGTTCGGCGCCGCTCGATGGCCGCCTGCGCGCTGAACTTGGGCGTGAAATAGCGATAGCCCATGACCGGCGAGAGGTCGCTCGACAGGAGCGGTTTCACGCGCGCTTCGAGCACGCGCACGTCGGTGGCTTCGAGGCCCGACGATCCTTTTTCGGTGGCGCGCAGCGCCAGCGGCATGGCCAGGACCACGCCGCCTGCGTCTTCGTCGGCGCCCACGACCGAAATCGGCTCCAGTTGAATGAGGCTGTCGGCGGGCGCCCGGGGCCGCTGGAAACTCAGGGCCACTTCGCACTCGGATCGCTGTTCGCCGCGAAAAATGATCGAGACCTGGCGGCCCTGGAGCCGGAAACCCGAGACGAGCTCCGGCGGACCGGCTTCGCGCAATTCGTACTTCTCGGGAACCTGGAGCGTGATGTCGAAAATGCCGCGCCCACTGATCGCCAGCCGATGGCGCGATTTGAGGCGAACGAATTCGTCGGTCACTTCATAGAGAATGATCCCGTCGGATCTTACGCGCGCCGGAGTGGCTCGCCGCGAAAGCGTCAGTTTCCAGCCCGGCTGGGCGAAGCGAAACGCGCGGGCGGCGGCGCTTGCCTCGGCGGTGGAAACCGCTTCGAGGCCGGCGACCTCTTCGGGCCAGACCGACAGTCCCGCATCGGGTGCGATCGTGATCGTCCCCGACTCGCGGGCCGCGCCCGGGACCCGGAATTCCGCAACGACCAGGCGCGCCAACGGTTGCGTGGCCTTCTCGTCGCCGGCCGCGGTCTTTGGCGCCGCCGACTCTTCCGCGCCCACCTGGACATCAAACGTGAGATCGAACGGCTGCGACACCGGCCGCACGAGTGTCACCAGGCAATTCCCCTGTTTGTCGGGAAGGGACCAATCTTTGACGAACGACCCCGCGACGCTGAGCAATCGCGCGGACGGCGGCACCTGGACGGTCACGGACGGGGCGTTTCCCGCCAACACACTGACCTCCAACTTGACCCGCACGTTGGCGCTTCGTGCCGCGACCGTCAGGCGGTAGTCCTGATAGACGGCAATGCGGGTCTGGGCCGCGGCGCCCGTCACTTCGGCTCGCGGTCGCCAAGCCAGCAACAAACGATCCCTCGAACCACATGACGCTTTGATCTCGACCCCACCACCCGCCGCGGAGGAAACGGTCGCCGGCAATGCGTCGGCTACCGACTCCAGCGTTGCATCCTCGCCCACGCGCAGGCTCAACGAGGATGCGGCGGCTCGCGGCACGTGAAAATCCAACCGCTTGGCCGGCCCGTCGGAGATCAGCGGCGCAGCGAGTCGGAGGCGAAGAACTCGACGGCCCCCTCCGCGCAAAAACAAGCGCAGTCCTTCAGCTCCGGTGAGCGGCCCCACCGAGGCCTGCGTGTCCTCGATCGTCACGCTCTCAACCGACGCGCCCGAAAACGGGAGTTGAATCTCGAGGGCGTCCTTGGGCCGGGCCTGTGTCTCGATCACAAACTCGGCGTCCAGCTTGGCAACATTTCCCTCGACGGCGCCTTTGAAAGACGACTGCGAAATAGAAGCCATCGGGCGAAAGTCGGATTCCGGCTTCTCGGTCGAGGCGGCCTTCAGGCGCAGAAACTCCGCATAGGGCAGCAAGACCGATTGTTTGAGTCCAAACTCCGGTCCCCGCACTTTGTCATAAGGAACAAACACAAACGTGGCGGCCGGCGGCGACGTATCGCGCGAGGTGTCGCGAGTCGCCGGCGCCCCAGGGGCGGGAACGGCATGGGAAACAACGAGAAGAAACAACAGACGGACGAGCAAATTGGCGCTACGCATGGTAGACCCCCACTGTGCGCAGGTGCGCGGTGATTCCTTAATCCTATTTGACACCCAAAAGTCGGGAAAAGTTCTCGCGATGATCAAAAAAGATATCGGCCTTCAGGTGTGGTCGGCCACTTCCGCCCCGCGCGATTTGGGACTCCACTCGCACTGCCCCTGCAAACCGAACCCGTGCATCCATCCGCCCGGGTGGTCTTCGGTATCTCGGATTAACGGTGCAGCGTGCACCGGCGTCTCAGCTTTGGTCAAGTGTCAATTTGGCCGACGGCTGCAAGAGGGAGTTGCGAAAAGCGAAGTGGCGCGGGCTGTTAGCCTGTGAATCGTGTGGAGATCAGACATAGGCCCCCTATGCACCAATCAATCCGGACACCAGCCGACCTCGAACGTCGCTTTTCGCAATTCCCTCTGCAAAGTCGAGCGCGCGCGCAGGTGGCAGAGGGCGGTTTTTCGTTGCAAGCCCACCGTGCGCCAACTTAGGGTATGCCATGGAGTTGAGTCGGCGTGCTTCTTGCCAACCCATTCTTGAAATCACACCCTCGGGGGAAACAAAGAATTCCGAGAGGTCGCAGAGTCTGTCGGAATATGACCCCGCAAGCTGGGCAGGCAGGGAGAAGGAGGGCGATTAGGAATGACGAAGCGCAACATTTCGTTCCTGGTTGGGCTGCTTTTGCTCGTGTTCATTTTCTTCATCATGATGATTGCTCTGATCACCCTGGTCACGCTGCACGGCAATCTCCCCTCGATCGGCCGGGGAACCGTGGCCATCATTACGGTGGAAGGAACCATTTCGGATACCACTGAGGAAATCCGCCTTCTCCGCGCGTACGGAAAGAGTCCGTTCGTTCGGGCCATCATTCTGAGACTCGAAACGCCCGGTGGGGCCGTCGCCGCATCCCAGGAACTGCATCGCGAGATCCGAAAAACCCGCAAAGAAAGCGGCAAACCGATCCTCGCCTCGATGGGCAACGTCGCGGCCTCGGGCGGCTACTACATCGCCTCTGCCGCCGACGAGATCTTCGCCAACCCCGGCACCGTCACGGGCAGCATCGGCGTCATCCTGGAAACCTACAACGTCGAAGGGCTCAGCAAGAAGATCGGCTTCGCGGTCACCACAATCAAGAGCGGCAAGCTCAAGGATACCGGCTCGCCATTCCGCGAAATGACGCCCGAGGAGAAAGCGGTCCTTCAGGGAACCATTGACGACACCTACGATCAGTTTCTCGAAGCCGTCCTCGATGGTCGCCTGCGGACCCTGGCGCGCGCCCATCTCCGGCAGGGCGCCTCCAAAACTTCGGCCACCGCCACCGCCGGGACGCCGACGACACCCACGGCCCTGACGAAATTGGAGGAAGCCGCCGCCGCGCGAGTGCCTCGCGAGGTGGTGAAACAGTATCTCCGCACCATTGCCGACGGGCGCGTGCTCAGCGGCCGCCAGGCCTGTGAGGACGGACTGGTGGACCGCCTCGGCAGCTTGCAGGACGCTATTGATCGCGCGGCCGAACTGGGCGGCATCCGGGGGAAGCCCTCCGTTCTCCAGGAGAGACACAGACCGACGCTGTGGGACGTCCTGATGGGGCGCACCGAAATCCTCTCACGCCTCGCACCCCGTCACGGCATTGCGCTCGAGTACCGCCTGTCCTTCGATTGACGGTCTTGCTCTGCTCGGCGGTTCTTCAGCCATAAGGCTCAGCTTGAAACGATTACCAGGTCCGTAGCCCGGATTTCTCACCGGTCTATAGAGTCTTCAACAGCGTGTAGCCGCCGACGTAAGGAGGCGGAGGCCATCGGAGTGCAGCCGGCCGGCCTCTTTTCGCCTCCTTACGTCGGCGGCTACAATTCCTGGTGAGAAATGCAGGATAGGACCGGAAGGTAGTCGTGTGGAGATGTGCCCCTGGCCTGACCGGCGCCACGAAGTCAGTGACGAGAGGCCGGAGAGGGGGAAAGCACCGCCCCCCGTTTTCTCCCGCCTCCCACTTCCCGCCTCTCACCTCTCTCCGGAGGTCGCCGGCATTCCAAGCTAAAACAAACCATCTCAAAATTGTCTTTGCCTTTCCCGCCGAGGGTGCTTATGGATACTGCGGTATGCGCGTCGGGCGGACTGCGGACTCCTGCATTCGGGTCCGGCAAATGCTTGACAAGCCGACCGGGGTTGAGGTTGGCTCGGATGCTGTCGGCTATTATTCGTACACTTAAAATGGGTTTGTGGAGCCTTTTCGACGCCGCACGGGACAGCGCGGCGGTGTCGAGCGGGTGGAGGAATGAGAGGTTGTCTCAAGTTGCGTCTGGCGCGGGGTGGGAATTGCGCGCGCAATCCCGACGAAAGATAAGGCCATGAGATCTCTGACTCAGGCTGTCGCTTGGAGCGCCCTGGCCGTTCTGGCCGGCGGCTGTACTCTTTTGGTCCGCCACAGTCCCACCATGGACCTCGTGGAACTTCGTCAGTCGCCGCCGGGGACGGTCGCGGTGCTGCCGTTCTACAATGACAGCACGGAACCCATGGCCGCCGCGGCCGCCCGCGACGCACTGTACTATGCGCTGGCCGACAGGGGTTTTCGGCTGCTCGACGAGGCGGAAATTGACCGCAAGCTGAGCAACCCTGTGGCCGCCGCGGGCCTTCGTCGCGCCGGCGGCGGAATTGACGCCCAGGCCGCCGGGCGCCTGTTTGGAGCCGATGCCGTGGCCCTGGGCCGTGTTGTCAAGGCCAAGGCGCTCGACGCCGGCGTGGTGGACTGGACACGCTTCAAAGTCCAGGTTTGGTTGGTGGATACGCGAACGCAAAAAACCCTCTGGAGCGACACCGCGTACGTCATCACGAGCGTTTTTGACCGGTCCCGCCGCACCGGGTCGCTCACGCCGGCCGAACGCGAGCAAGCGCCCCTGCTGAGATTGTTCCGATCGTTTGATGCCGCCCTCCAGCGGGTGGCACGCCGCCTGCCGTCGGTTGCTCCCGAGCCGGCCGTCAGCCAAGTGGCCGTACGCCGATTGATCGTCCGGTCCACCCGCCCGATTCTCTCGGCCGGCGACCGGTTGGATATCATCGCCGAAGGGACGGCCGGCTGCACCGCTCAGGCCACGCTGGGCACGCTCGGCAAGGCCGTGGCCCTCGAGGAATCGGGTTTCAAGGGAAGCGGGATCTACCGCGGCTCTTACACCGTTCAGCCCGGTGACAAGTCGAATTATTGCCGTGTGGTCGTGACGTTGGCCTCGGGACCCAGCCAGCGCCGGCAAACCGCCGACGCGCGCTCGGCCGTGATCATCAATGCCTCGCAACCCGATCCGGCCACGGGCCTGTATTATGAGACTCAGCCCGACGGCATCCTGGTGAAATGGGAACGGCCCATCAGTCCGGACGTCAGTCATTATCTGGTCTACCGCAGTGAGACGACCACGGGAGGCGTGATGCCGATGGCGCGCCCGCTGGCCAATGAATTCGACGATCACACGGCCACGCACGCCGGCCGCTATGTCTATTTCGTCAAGGCCGTGGACCACGCGGGCAACCCCAGCTCCTCGTCGGCCGAGTTGATCGTGGATTTGCCGAGCGCCGGCCCCACCACGGTCGGTGGCAAGCTCGAAGGCGAGGTGCGCTGGACTGCTTTCGGCGCACCCTATCGGCTCAGCCTCGACGTCGACGTGACCCCGGGCGCTCGGTTGATCATCGAAGCCGGCACGCAAATCGAAATCCCGGCGGGCATGGAAATCACCGTGCGCGGCAGGGTCGAAGCGACCGGTCGGCCGCGCAAACCCATCCGCCTGGTCGGCGACGATGCCGCGCGCGGGTTCCACATCAACGGCTCCAATGCTCTTCTTCAGGCCAGCTACGTCGAGATTCTGGGCATGCAGCGGGGCATCGAGGTCAGCGGCGGCGAAGGCCACCTCGACCACGTGACGTTGAGAAACAACCCCACGGGCCTGGACGCCGGCGGAGCCCGACGTCTCACGCTCACCGACAGCCTGATCACGGATAGTCGCTATGGCGTGGTCGCGGGATCCAATTGCGAAATCCGCACGTGCGGGTTTATCCGGAATACCGTGGGGTTGCGCGCTATTGGCGACGGGTTGATCCTCGACCGCTGCCGGTTCGACAACATCCGCCTGGACATCGAGAAGGTGGGCAGCAAACCGCTGTCGGCCGATGGCAACACGTTCTGGACCAGCGACCCCTCGGAGCTGTTCCGCCATCTGCGGGGCAACGTCACCTGCCGCTCGATTTTTGTCCCCCGGTGGTGGGGCGGCACTCCGCGTCCCGTCCAGTTCGAGCCGGTCAAGAACTACATCGCCCGGGGTGAGGCCGCCGCCGTGGACATGCAGTGGGAAAAGGCGTTGCACTCCTACGAAGCCGCGCTGCTGCAGGAGCGCAACCGCGATCTGATTGACAAGGCGCTCATCATGTACAAACAGCTCGTCGTCTCTCAGGGACCGCTCGCCCTGCAAAGCGAGAGCGAGTTCTGCCAGTCGGCGACCATGGCCTATCCGCGCGACACCAAATTGCTGCAACACCTGGCGGAGCTGTACTTCGGCCAGACGGACGCGCGCATGGGGCGCGAGATCTGCGCGCAACTGCTCCGAATTGATCCGAGCAACGAGTTCGCTAAAAAAAATCTTGCCGCCGCCGTGTCCAACCCGTAGCTTGTCGCTGCTTTGGAAATACTAGCGGGACGGGTTCTGTTCCCGGAGAAATGGAATCGTCCGTCCGCCAGCCGGACTGACGGGTGTGGAGTGGGTCCATGGAGAATAAGATCCGCGTCGGAGTGATCGGAGTCGGCCGCCTCGGCCAACATCATACCCGCATCTATGCGGAATCCCCCAATGCCGAGCTGGTCGGGCTGGTGGACACCGATCGCGTGCGCGCCGGCAAGATGGCCAAGAGCTATGTCACCCAGGCCCTGTTCGATCACCGCATGCTGTTCGGCAAGGTGGACGCCGTCAGCATCGCGGTCCCCACGACGTTCCACCATGAGATCGCGCGGGATTTTCTCAGCCACGGCGTCCATGTGCTGGTCGAGAAACCCATCGCGGCGACCGTGCCGGAGGCGCGCGAGCTGGTCAATCTCGCCCGCAAGAACAACCTCATTCTCCAGGTGGGCCACGTCGAGCGCTTCAATGCCGCCATCGTTCGCCTGCGCGAAGTCGTCAAACAACCGGTGTTCATCGAGGCCCACCGGCTCGGTCCCTACGATCCGCGGGTCCAGGACGTCGGCGTGGTCCTCGATCTCATGATCCACGATCTCGACATCGTGCTGGAAATTGTCCAGTCGCCCGTCCGGAGCATTGATGCGGTGGGTGTGGCCATCGTCTCGGACAAAGAGGACATCGCCAACGCCCGGATTCATTTCGAGAACGGCTGCATCGCCAATCTGACGGCCAGCCGCATCACCCCCAAGAAGACCCGCAAAATCCGCTTTTTCCAGGAGGACACCTACATCTCGGTGGACTATGTCAAGCCGGGCATGGAGATTTACAGCAAGGTGCCGGTCGCCAATCCGCGGCCGGGCGCGCCCGCGGTGGACATTGTCCGAAAACGTGTCCGCCTGAAATGGCAGGAACCGTTGAAGGCCGAAATCGAGCACTTCCTCGAATGTGTGGCCAACGGCATGACGCCCCAGATCACCGGCGAGAAGGCGCGCGATGCTCTGGCCCTGGCCGTCGAGATTTCGGAAATGATCCGGAGCAACGAACGGGCCTTTCCGCCGCCAACGACCACCAGTTAAAACTCCGGCGCACACCGATTCTTTTTCTCGTTTGCGGGACCAGAAAACTCGGAACTCGAAACTCGGAACTCGAAACTTCTCTCCATGCCCTCGAAACACATCTTTCTGATCGCAGGCGAAAACTCCGGCGACTTGCACGCCAGCAATCTCGTCAAGGCCCTGCTGCGTCAAGACCCTTCACTGCGGTTTAGCGGTCTGGGCGGCCCCCTGATGGCCGCCGCCGGCGTGATTTTGCTCAAGGACATCGTCAAGGGGCTGGCCATTGTCGGCATCACCCCCGTGATCCGAAACTATCGCGTGATCAAGCGCCTGCTCGATCAGGTCCGCCAGTTCCTGACCGAGCAGCGGCCCGACGCCGTGATTCTCGTGGACTACCCGGGGTTCAACCTGCGAGTGGCCAGCATGGCCCACGTGCTGGGCATCCCCGTGGTCTATTATATCAGCCCCCAGGTCTGGGCCTGGCACGCCACCCGAATCTCCCGCATTCGCCAGACCGTTGACCTGATGATGGTCCTGTTTCCCTTCGAACAGACGATGTACCGGAAAGCGGGCGTAAACGCCGTGCACGTCGGCCACCCCCTGCTCGACATCATGCGTCTGACCATGAGCAAGCAGGAGGTCCTTCAGAAATTCGGGTTCGATCCGGCGAAGAAACTGATCGGCCTGCTGCCCGGCAGCCGAAGGCCCGAGATCGTGCGCCATCTGCCGGTCATGCTCGAAGCCTGCGAAATGCTGATGACCGAACGACCCGACCAGTTCCAGTTCGTCATTCCACGCTCGTCGAGCGTTCCCCACGAGCTGCTTCAGAAATACATAGACCGCTACCTGGTACCGGTGCGTGTGGTGGACCAGTATCGCTACAATGTCCGTTCGACGCTGGACTTTGCGATCGTGAAATCGGGGACCTCCACGCTCGAAACCGCAATCCTCCTGACCCCCATGGTCATCGTCTACAAGGTGTCGTTTCTCACCTGGCTCATCGCCAAGAGCTGGATTCAGATCCCCTGGATCGGCCTGGTCAACATCGTGGCCAACGCGCGGGTCGTGCCCGAGCTGATTCAGGAGGAAGCCACGGGCGCCAACATCAGCCGGTCGGTCCTCGGCATTCTCAACGACCCCACGCGGCTGGAAAACACCAAATTCCAGCTCGCCCAGGTCAAACAGAGCCTTGGTCGCCCCGGCGCGTCGCGCCGGGCCGCACGTTGCGTCATGGAGATTCTCGCGGGACGGCCGGCTGCGGAAGTCGTGCAAATGGCCGGCAGCTTTGAATGAGAAATGTTGAGTTTCGAGTTTCGAGTTTTGAGTTTTGAATTCGGACGGGCGACCGTCCGGCAAGGATGAGAAGAAGACCGTGTCGTTTTTGTTTTTCGACCTGCAACCTGAGACTTGAAACCTGAAACTTGCTCCTCCAGGAGTGCCATGGCGCGACGTCAGTTGAAACATGCCCTTCTGCGGACTTTCGCTCCCGCGCTTGTCCGCGCGTCACTCCGCCTCTTGCGATGCACCGTACGCATCGAATACCGCCATGAGGAAAAGGCCTTCGAGCTGGCGCGTGGCGGACGCACGATCGCGTTCGCGTTTTGGCACTGCGACATGATCGCGGTCTTGTTCGCGGCCAGCGATTATATGAAACGGCAGCTCGGGCGAATTGCCGTGCTGGCCAGTCTCAGCGACGACGGCGAGTTGCTCGCGCGAACGGTACAACCCTTTGGCGTGGACGTGGTGCGGGGGTCGTCCAGTCGTGGCGCTCGCTCGGGGTTCAAAGGGCTCGAGCGCCATCTCAACGAGGCCGGCCACGTGGGAGTCGCCGTGGACGGCCCGCGGGGCCCCCGCCAAGTCGCCAAGCTCGGCGTAACCGTTCTGGCCAAAGACAGCGGTTGTCCCATCATTCCCTTCACGGTGCGCTATGATCGCTCGTGGACGTTCAACTCGTGGGATCGCACCATAGTCCCCAAGCCGTTCTCGCACTACGTGGCCACCTTTCACGACCCCATCGCTGTCCCCCCTTCGGCCGACCGGGCCGAACTCGAACGCGCCCGCTCCCGCATCGAGCAGATCCTTCTGGGAGGCTGAAGGGCCGCCGGGGTTCCATCGCGCCTCCCACCTCTGCTTCTCGTGCTTTCTTGTTGACGCAACGGCGGTCGGGCCGATAGGCATGAGTCCTGATTTACCCGGTAAACGGCAGTCAGCGCTTTCTCTCGGCAAAGTTCTGAACCGCCAGGAATGAGTAAGCCAGGTTGCCAACCTGTCCGACGAGGAGATTTCGGTGAGAGTGGATGGGCGCGCGGCCGACCAGCTTCGGTCGGTCCGCATAACACTGGACTATCTCAAACACGCCGAAGGCTCCGTCCTGATCGAGCTCGGCGACACGCACGTGATCTGCACCGTCACGGTCGAAAACCGCGTGCCGCTTCATGCCAAGGAGATCCATCAAGGCTGGGTCACCGCGGAGTATGCCATGCTCCCCCGCTCGGCCAGCGTGCGGATTCCGCGCGACACCTCCCGCGGCCAGATCAGCGGGCGGAGCGCCGAGATCCAGCGCATGATCGGCCGCGCGTTGCGATCGGTCGTTCGGCTCGACAAAATCGGTGAGCGGACGTTTATCGCGGATTGCGATGTCATCCAGGCCGATGGGGGCACGCGCACGGCCGCCGTGACGGGCTCGTTTGTCGCTCTGGCCTGTGCCGTGCGCCGTTTGCGCGCCGAGAACCTGATTGCCAAGGATGTCTTGGCGGACTCCCTCGCCGCCGTCAGCGTCGGCATCGTCGAGGGCGAGCCGGTTCTCGACCTGTGCTATCTGGAGGACGCTTCGGCCGAAGTGGACATGAACATTGTCATGACGGGCGGCGGCCGGTTTGTCGAAATCCAGGGAACAGCCGAATCCAAACCGTTCGATTCGCAACAGATGGACCAAATGCTCGCTTTGGCGCGCTCAGGCATCGCCCAGCTGAGCGAAAAACAAAAAGAAGTATTGGGCACCGACGTGTGTCCGTGAGTGACCGGACGCCGATCCTTCCCTTGCCGTCGCTGCGAATGGACCGCGAAGAGTTTGCCGCACAACTGAAACGCGTGGCGCCGGCCATCGAGTCGGCCTTGGGTCAGTGGGCGCTGCCCGAGACGGAGCCGATCGCCAATCTCGACGACGGCGCCCGCTATGCGCTCGGCCTCGAGATCGAACAACCCTCGCAGCGCGGCAAACGATTGCGGCCGGCGTTGGCCCTCCTGACGTGCGAGGCCCTCGGAGGCCAGGCGTCCCAGGTTCTGCCGTTCGCCGTGGCGGTCGAGCTGATGCACAACTATTTTCTCGTTCACGATGACGTCGAGGACGGCGACACGGCGCGCCACGGTCGGCCGACGGTCTGGAAACGGTTCGGCCTGGCCCACGGCGTCAACATCGGCGACTACCTCCACGGGCGTGTGGCCGCCATCGTCCTTCAATCGCTCGACAGCGGCGTCGCTCCGGCGACCGTACTTCGGCTGCTGCGCCTTCTCGCCGAAACGCTCGACCACACCCATCGCGGCCAGGCGCTCGACATGAACGCCCGGCTGTCGCCGGATTTGACCGTGGAACAATACCTCGCGATGGTGACCGAGAAGACCGGTTACTACCTTGCCGCCCCGCTGATCGGGGGCGCGGTGGTGGCCGGCGCCGGCGAACCGGTGCTCGATCACCTCCGCGGCTACGGCGCGGCCATCGGGCCGATGTATCAGATCGCCGATGACCTGATTGATCTGACCGAGAGCAAGGGACGCGGCGAGCGCGGGGCCGACATTCGTGAAGGCAAGCGAAGCTTCATGGTGGCGTTCGCGCTGGGACGTCTCGAGGGGACGCGGCGAAAAGAACTGCTCGCCATCCTCGATCGCCCGCGCGAAGCCACCTCGCCCGCCGACGTGGCTCGCGCTATCAAGATTCTCGAACAGTGTAGAGCGGCCGAGCAGGCTTACGCGAAAATCAAGGAGTTGGCTGAGGCGGCCCGAGACGCGGCTCGACGGATGCCCGAGCGGCTTGGCGGGTTGCTTCTGGGCGCAACGGATTTCCTGGAAAGTCGAACGCGGTGAGGGAGGGGACGTGTGTCGGGTATGGGGTGTCGGGTATCGGGTCTGGGGTATGGGTTCGGGGTTCAGGGTTCGGGGTTCAGGGTTTGGACTGATATGCGATTTGCAGAGATCCGTTTGGCTCAGGATCTCAGGGGTCGGGGGGCAGGGATCAGGGAATCAGAATAGCGTGCTTCTTTTGATTCCCGAATCGTGATCCCTGAACCCTAAACCCCGAACCCCGAACCCTGAACCCCGATCCCCGTTCCCTTTCGCTGCCGCCGGTTGCCGTTAGGGGATGGGGTCCAAGGTTTCGGTTCTAAGCTTCGTGTCTTTGTGTCTTCGTAGTGAAAATGGAGCTCGAGATGGACGCGGGTTCGCCCGAATCGTTGCGCATTCTGATCGCCAACAGCAGCCGCAAGTGGATCAGCGAGGCGGCGCACTGTCTTCTCCTGTACAAGAACCTCGCCAAGCGCGGTCATGAGCCGTTGCTGGCCGTGCGCGAGGGATGGGAACTGGAGACGCGGGCCAAGGAGGCCGAGATGAACGCCGTGTCGCTTCGCTTTCGAAGCCGCTTCTCCCCGCTCAACGACTGGCGCGACATGCGGCAGATCGCGCGCCTCGTCGCCCGCCATGAGATTGACATCGTTCATTGTCATCGCGGCAAGGATCACTGGCTGGCCGCGCTGGCGTTGGCCGTCTTTCGATTGAAGGCCCCGATCATCCGCACCCGCCACGTGGTCACACCGGTTTCGTCGGGCCCGTTCAACCGCTGGCTGTTCGGACGCGCCACGACGCGGATCATCGCGGTCTCCAACGCGGCGGCCGCCAGCTTCAGCGCCTCGAGCAAGCGGTGGTGGAAACGGTCGCTCGCCGCCAAAACGCGCGTCATCCACCCGGGCGTGGACCTCGAGCGCTTTTCGCCCGACCGGCGATCCGAGGAATGGCGGCGCAAGATGGGCCTCGAGGAGGACGATGTGCTCATCGGCGTGATCGGGCGATTTCAACGCATCAAGGGGCAATACGAATTCCTGCGCTCGGCCGGGATCATCGCCCGCGACTATCCGCGCGTCTGGTTCCTGCTGGCCGGTCGCGGCAGCGACGAGAAACGCCAGCGCTATCGCCACATGGCCGAATCACTGGGGATCGAGGAGCGCTTCATCCTGCTCGGCGAAGTGGAGGACATCGCCCCGGTCGTCGCTTCGCTCGACCTGGGAGTCGTGGCCTCGCTGGGCTCGGAAGGCTCCAGCCGGATCGTCCTCGAATACATGGCCTCGGCCCGGCCCATTGTGGCCACGCGGGTGGGCGGCATCCCGGACCTGATCGAGGACGGCGCGACGGGCCGGCTGGTCCCGCCCAGCGATGTGGCGGCCATGCGTGACGCCATCCGCGAGCTGCTCAACTCGCCAGAGCTGCGCCGCCAGTACGGCGAGGCCGCCCGCGCCCGTGCCGACGAAGCCTTCCGTTTGGATCGCTGGGTGGACCAGGTCGAAGAGGTCTATCGCGACGCCCTCGCCGCCAGCCTCGGCAAGCGCGCCCCCGCCGGTCTTCACGCCGAACCGTGAAGCGTGGAGCGTACGTAAATAATCGTACCCGGTTTCGAGGGCAAAAGACAGAATAAACCCACCGTTCTTTATTCAGAATCTGTGAAGGCCTGTGAAATCTGTGGTTCGAATGTCCTTCTCTTCCTTCTCCCCCCACCCTCAAGACGCGCCGGGAGGGAGTTGCGAAAAGCAAAGTGGCACAGGCTGTCAGCCTGTGAATCGTGCGGACATTGGACAGATACCCCTTTGCAGTGCCCGGTCTTTACGCCAGCGGATCCGAAACATCGC
>Ga0315280_10003076_pt1 | contig 26031 bp, 16 predicted proteins | sample YL17G06_40_MG_FD_203697 | JGI IMG/M metagenome (GOLD analysis project Ga0315280, IMG submission 203697) | Sediment microbial communities from Yellowstone Lake, YNP, Wyoming, USA - YL17G06_40 | ecosystem: Environmental > Aquatic > Freshwater > Lake > Sediment | place: USA: Wyoming | collected...
AACCGCACGTCGCCGCTGGCGGGCACGTGGCGCACCGGCATCAATTTGATCATCGCCTCAATGACCGGATCCTTGCGCACGCCGATCACGGAATCATACGGGCCGGTCATGCCCGTATCGGTCTGGAGCGCAGTTCCGAGGTCGGTGATCCGTTCGTCGGCGGTGGCGATGTGAGTGTGCGTACCGATGACCGCCGAGGCTTCCCCATTGAGATACCAGCCCATCGCGACCTTCTCGCTGGTCGCCTCGGCGTGGAAATCCACGACGATGATCGGCGTTTCGCGCTTAAGCTGTTCGACCTCGTGGCGCCCGACGCGAAACGGGCAATCGTAAGGGGGCATGAACACGCGACCGATCAGATTCAGTACGCCGATCTTCGTGCCGCCTGCGAGGGTGTAAACGCCGCGGCCACGACCGGGCACACCAACCCCCTGGGGCCAATTGGCCGGCCGCAGAACGCGTTCATCCTTCTGGACGAGCTCGATCACCTCTTTGTTGTGCCAGACGTGATTGCCGTTGGTCAGAACATGGATGCCGTACCCAAACAGTTCCTTGGCCACTGCCGGGGTCAGGCCTTTGCCGCCGGCGGCATTTTCGGCGTTCGCGATCACGAATTCGATGCCGCGCGATTGAACCAGGCCGGCCAGCAACTGGCGGACGGCCATGCGACCCGGTGAACCCATAATATCGCCGATAAACAGAACCTTCACTCTGCTCTATCCTCCTGCTCAACACCCCCCGTGGGGACTGTTGGCGTGGCAGTCGCGTTCATGCCGTACCAAGCGATGTTGGAAACGCTCTCGACCGCCTTCTCTACTGGTTGAAGGGAGGCAAGTCAAAGTCAAAAGGCAGAATTCAGACACTGGCGAGATCCGGGCGGGCTACTTGAAGGGATAGTTGCCTTTGCCGGCGGCCTCGTCGAGCAGCCGAACGAGATTGCCATAGGGGACGTGCAGGCGGCCCGAGAGCGTGTCGGCAGATCGGCCTACGGTGATGTTTGCACCGAGGTTGCGAAGGTTGGCGTTGGCCTTGTCGTTTCGCCAGGCTTCGACGAGCAGGCGGAGGAGATTGTAGGCCCCCTCGATCTGCTTGGTGTCACGCGGCCAGGCGATCCCATCCAACTCGAGGTCGGGCGTCAGCCGGCCTCTCAGGATCCACGCATCCAGGCCGGCCAGCGCAGGGTTGGCGGGCCCCGTCTGGCGGACTCCCAGCGCCCAGAAATCGGGCCAATCGCTGATCGAGGCGGTGGCCCTTTGAACCACCGGTCGAGAGAAAAGGGAGGTGGCGCCGCCGACCGCATCGCAGACCTGTTGGAGCACCGGAACCGAACCCCCACGCCGCGATGCCGGGGGCGAGAAAGGTGAGGCCCTGTGTGCGGTTGCTGTCGGCCGTGGGAACGGCATGGATCTGACGCCGATTCTGCTCCGAGAGCGTGTAGCCGGGTTGGGCGCGCAACTGGCCGACCACGAACGGTTCGTTCCACCGGCCAACGTAGGTCACGCAGGTCGCGTCGGGCCGGGCCGTCATGCCCGAGATGGCCAGGTACTCAATGTCGCGCCGCCAATCGAGACCGAAACGGCCGAACAGCACATCGAGGTTGGTTGTGGCCTCGCGCGAAAAGATCTTGCGATTCGTTCGAGCGGATCAGCTGCGATTGCAAGAGCGAGCGGACGTTGAATCCCAGCATCAGGTCGCGGTCGGCCGGCACCACCTGGAGTGCGATTGGGGCCGAGAAAGCGGACACCGGACGGACCGCCACAGGCGTGGGTGTGACCGCCAGGGGTGTTGGGGTGGTCCAGACGACCCGAGGTGTGGCCGTGGGTTGGGGTGGGGGCTGTGCGGGCGTGGGTTCGGGCGTCGGTGTGGGTGTTTGAGCGACCGGTGTGGGTGTCGCATCGGGTGACGTCGCCGGCTTTTGCGGAGTTGGATTGTTGGGCCGGCGACTCAATACCGCGAACAGGAGGATCAAGCCGATGACCCAATAGAGAGACTTCCGCAGGACCCGAAAGCGCGACCGTCGAACAGGGGGCTCACTATCCGCGGGGCGGCCCAGCGGCACTCCGTCTTTCTGTGGTGGCGTGCCGGTGTCCGCCACGGTGGGAGCCAGGCGGTCCGCGGGGCGATGTTCCAGCTCGCCCAGTATCCGCCGGCATTCCGTGGCCACGGTTTCACAGTCTGCCAGCCGAAGCTGGCGCTGTTTGGCCAACATTCGACCGACCTGCTGCCGGACCGGAACCGGCACGCGCGGGTTGATTTTCTCCAGGTCGGGCACCGGCTCATTGGCAATCTGCCGCATGAGGGTCAGGGGCGTCTCGCCGGTGTGGGGAGGCCGGCCCGCGAGCATCTCGTCGAGCACCGCGCCCAGCGAATAGACATCGGTTCGGGCGTCCAATTCCGCCCCTTCGCACTGTTCCGGCGAAGCATAGGTGAGGGTCCCGAGAAACGACCCATCGGTCGTCAGCTCGGTTTTCTCACCGAGGATTTTCGCAATGCCGAAGTCGAGCACTTTGACCAGCCCCGACGGCGTGACGATGATGTTCGACGGTTTGATGTCGCGGTGGAGAATGCCGGCTTTGTGGGCGCAGGCCAGACCGTCGGCCGCTTGCGCGGCAATGGTGAGAGCCTTCCGCGCATCGAGTGGTGCGTCGCTGACGATCAGGTCGGCCAGCGATTGGCCTTCGATGTATTCCATCGCATAGAACGGGAGGCCTTCCGCCTCGTGGAAGGAATATACCGTGACCACATTGGGATGGTTCAACCGGGCGGCGGCTCGAACCTCGCGGGCAAACCGCTTGACCAGGCTGGGATCATGCGCCCAGCGCTCGGCCAGGACTTTCAGAACCACCTCGCGTCCGAGCGACTCCTCGTGGGCCAGATAGACCTCGCCCATTCCGCCGCGGCCCAGGAAGCGAAGCACCCGAAACCCGGCCAGGGTTCGCCCGGTGAGCAACCGCGGATTACCCGCAGGATTCTCCGCCACATTCCGATCCTTGGCGCGCGAGGCCAGAGAGACCGAACGGCCGTCCAGCGCAACGACTGCCTGCGAGAGTCGCCGCTCTTCATACGCTCGAAAACGCTCCATCGGGAAGGAAGTGTGATTCTGGCAGAAGAGAGTGAGTCAGAGCCAACCTGTGGAGTGCGGTCAGCTTGCTACTGCTGTTCTAAAACGGAGATTTGCCGACAGAACTTTGTCGCAGAATAGCGGTAGCCAGCTGACCGCACTCCACATGTCTGTATAACGATGGTTGGGTTTCCGGCCGGAAGGGGTTACGGCCCGGGATACGGTCACGGGAAATGTGGATCTGCCCGCCGAACAGCTATCTGGCGAACTGCAGAATAGCGTTGTTCGGCGCGGGATTCAGAAGATGGTGTTCCCGCGACGCGTCAAAACGCGCTGGTTTAAGGCCTATCTCTCCCCGCGACAGAAAGATTTTCGCTTTACATGTGCGGCCTCTCTCGCCAAGGTGTCCCCCGTACGCGGTTCGGTTAGGATGATCAGCGCCGTCCCGGACCAATATGAAGAAAGGTGAGGGCCAGCCATGGCATCCAACAAAGTCCGCTTCGGCATCGTCGGTTGTGGAATGATCGCCGAGTTTCACCGTACGGGCATCGAGAAGTGTCCCCAGGCGGAGCTCTACGCCGTGTGCGACCCGATTCCCGAACGCGCGGATCAGTTCGCCGCCAAACACAAGGTCCCCCACTGGTTCTATGACGTGAAGGATATGGTGAAGCTGCCCGAGCTGGATGCGGTCTGCGTCTGCACGCCCAGCGGGCTCCATGCCGAGGCGGTGATTGCCGCGGCCAACGCCGGCAAACATGCGCTGTGCGAAAAGCCGCTCGACGTGACGCTCGAGAGAATTGACGCCGTGCTCGAAGCGGTGCGCCGCAACAAGGTCAAACTCGGCGCCATCTTCCAGTCGCGCGTCCAGCCTGATTGCGTGCGCGTCAAGAAGGCCGTCGAGCAGGGTTTGCTCGGCCGCATCCTCCAGGCCGATCTGCGCACCAAGTGGTACCGCAGCCAGGAATATTACGACAGCGGCGCGTGGCGCGGCACCTTTGCCCTCGACGGCGGCGGCTGCCTGATGAACCAGGGCATTCACGGCATTGACCTCTACCAGTGGCTCGTGGGGCCGGTGACGTCGGTCTGGGGCAAAGTCGCCACCATGAATCACAAGATCGAGGTCGAAGATACGGCCTATGCCATCTGCGAGCTGGCCGGCGGCGGCCGCGGGGCGATCATCGGCTCGACGTGCGCCTATCCGGGTTTCCCCACGCGCATCGAGATCCATGGCGAGAAGGGTTCGATCTGCATCGAAGACGCCAAAATCGTCTCGTGGGACGTCATCGGCCAGGAAAAGCCGGAAGATCTCAAGATCGGCGCGGGAGCGGGCGTCGGCGGGGCGGGCGATCCCAAGGCGATCTCGAGTTTTGGCCATGAGACGCTGGTGGCCGATCTGGCGCGGGCGATTCTCGAAAAGCACGAGCCGATGATTGGGGGCGCCGAAGCCCGCCGCGCCGTGGCGATCATTCTCTCGATCTACCAATCGTCGCGCGAAGGCCGACCGGTGACGATCTCGTATTAGGCGGTGAGGCGGGTTGGAAACCTGCATTCCTCACACCAAGGATAGCGAATGAACTCACTTTGGCTGGTGATCGGAGCGTTGGCGGCTTTTGCGGTGGCGTACCGTTTCTACGGGGCGTTTCTGGCCGCGAAAGTAGCGGTGCTGGACGACCGACGGCCGACTCCGGCCCATCGCCTGAACGATGGGGTGGACTATCATCCGACCAGCCGACTGGTGCTGTTCGGTCACCACTTCGCCGCGATCGCCGGTCCGGGGCCTTTGATTGGGCCGGTTCTGGCCGCGCAATGGGGATACCTGCCGGGCTACATCTGGATTCTCATCGGAGCGTGTCTGGCCGGGGCGGTACATGATTTCGTGATCTTGTGGGCCTCCATGCGCAGCAACGGTCTTTCGCTGCCGAAGATCGCGAACACCAACATCGGCCGGGTTTCGGGCGTTGCCGCGTCGGTCGTCACACTGTTTATCGTGGTCAGCATCCTGGCCAGCGTGAGCATCGTGGTGGTGAATGCCCTGAGCGAAAGCTCATGGGGGTTGTTCACGATCGTAGTGACGATCCCCGCCGCCCTGTTTACCGGACTGTGGATGTACAGGATTCGGCCGGGACGGGTCGCCGAGGCCTCGGCCGTAGGCGTGACACTTGTCATGCTGGGGGTGATCCTGGGGCGGCCCTTTGCCGAGTCCTCGGTGGGCCACTGGCTGCTCTTCGACAAGCGGACGTTGTCCTACATGCTCCCGATTTACGCGTTCATCGCGTCGGTGCTGCCCGTGTGGGTGCTGATGTGTCCGCGCGACTACCTGAGCTCCTACATGAAGATCGGAGTGATCGCCGTTCTGGCGGTGGGGATCATCGCGGTGCATCCGATTTTGCGCATGCCGGCGACGACGACTTTCATCGGCGGGGGTGGGCCGGTGATCACCGGCGCCGTGTGGCCATTTGTCAGTATCGTGATCATGTGCGGCGCCCTTTCGGGTTTTCACGCACTGGTCGCTTCGGGAACGACTCCCAAGATGATCTATCGCGAATCGGACGCGCGGGTGATCGGGTATGGCGCGATGCTGCTGGAAGGATTCGTCGCCGTGACCGCCCTGATTGCGGCGTGCGTGCTCGAGCCGGGCGATTACTTCGCCATCAATGTGGCCCAGGACAAGCCGGCGCAGAAGGCCGCTTACGTTCAGTTGGTTGTCCAGCAAAAGGGCCAGTGGGACCTGGCCCCGAAGGAGCTCACCACGCTGGAAGAAAAGACCAGCGAGAAACTGGCCGGCCGCGTGGGCGGCGCGGTGACGCTGGCCGTCGGCATGGCCAAGGTCTTCAGCAGCATTCCCGGGCTCAAGCACCTGATGGCGTACTGGTATCATTTCGTCATCATGTTCGAGGCGTTGTTTATCCTGACCCTGCTCGAAACCGGGACGCGCGTGGCGCGATTCATCTTCCAGGAAACGGTGGCCACCCTGGCGCCCTCGGTCGCGCCCGGCGGAAAAGCCAAGTGGGGCGCGAACGTCGTCATGAGCGCCGTCGCGTGCGCCGCCTGGGGCTACCTGTTGCTGAACAACAACATCAACACGTTGTGGCGCATGTTGGGAATCGCCAACCAGTTGCTGGCGTCCATCGCACTGGCGGTCGGGACCACCTTCATTCTGAATCACGCGTCGAAACGCATTTATGCTCTATGCACCGGCCTTCCGTTCGCCCTTGTCCTGGCAACGGTTGTCACGGCGAGCATTCAGAGCATCCAGGGGTGGTGGAAGCAGGCGGCGACCGAGACGCCCGACCAGCAGATTCAGTTGAGGCTCATGTGTGTGTTGGGCTCGATCATGTTGGTGTTCACGGGCGTGATCGCCGTAGATGCCGTGCGGCGATGGCGAGCGATACTGTTCGGTCCGCCGCCCGCTCTGGCCGAACCCAGAACCGGCAGTGGGGTCGAAGTCGAAGCCGAGGCGATCGCCAAAGAGTGACCCGAAGTCAAAAGGCAAAAGTAACCGAAGATCCAGTTTCAGGTTTCACGTTTCAGGTTTCAAGTTTCGGGTTTCAAGTTTCAGGTCGCAGGTTTTAGACCCTTTCGTTTAGACATCTAGCCATTTTGCGAAGATCTTCTCCCGTGGACGAAGTGGACGACATGGACGGGATGGACTTTTTCCGATGCATGAGCGGATGTCCACGGCTCTCACCCCTCTTTGGTTGCGGCCAGAGGCCGCCTTAGGGGAAAATCTCTTCCGGCGTGCTGTTGTGCCTTTGCCATGTGGGAAGCCGATCATCGGTCTTCAATATCCTGCTCTGCGTCGTCCGTTTTTCATGGTCCGTTGTCGGTTGTCCGTTTTTCATTTCTTCATGTCTTGGTGTCTTTGTGATTGGACAAGAAACAGCAATGAAGCGCGAAGTGGATCCCCGGCAGCACGAACGCAACGTGCTGATCAACTTGCTGCGCGCGATCCTTTGGGTCTTCTGCAAGGTGTTCTATCGCGCACGCTGGCTCCACGCTGAACGCGTTCCCCTGTCCGGACCGGTCATCCTTGCCCCTACTCATGCCAGCTTCTATGATCCGCCATTTGTGGACGTTCCCATCTGGCGACGGGCCTACTACTTCACGCGTGAACGTTACTTCAAATTCCCCCTCGGTCCGATCATCCGCTACCTCAATGCCTTTCCGGTTGACCTCGAGAAACGTTTCGATGCCAAGGCCTGGGAGCAGGCGGTGAAGATTCTCCACGAGAGCGGGATGCTGGTTCTCTTTCCCGAAGGCACCCGAAGCCACGACGGCCTGTTGGACAAAATCCAACCGGGGGTCGCGGCCCTCGCCGTCGAAACCGGCGCCACCATCGTTCCGGTTTCCATTTGCGGTGCGTTCGAAGTCTGGCCGCGCACCCGCCGATTTCCCCGATTCTGTCGTCCGATCAGCATCAAGTACCACCATCCCATTCGCGTCGAACGCGTGACGGATTCCCGGTTGCGCCGGCAGAAGACCATCGAGATCTCGCACCAACTCGAGCGCGTGCTGGCCCCACGCCTCCGCGCCTGGCGCCGGCTGTTCCATAAAAGCGAATGTTGAATCCTGAGTGCTGAGTTCGGAGTGCTGAAAGTTGGCTGTTGAGTTTTGCGTCAAGAGTGAGAAAGATTGTGGCGGAGGGCCGGCCGATTGGCTGATTTGATCACCGTTGCATCCGAGACTCTTCGCTCGGAATTCAGGACTCGGCACTTGAAGACTGACCCCCGCACAACACAGCTTCTCCGCCGTCTGCGCGGAAAAGTCTTCCGCGCCAGCAGACTGCTGGAACAGCCCGACACTCCCTGGCGGCGAAGGCATCTGCTCGATTCGCTCGCCCCGCACGGCGACCGCATCAGCTCCGAGGGTGGCAATGTCCTCCATCTCACGGTCCAGGTCCTTTGCGACGGGAGCGAAACGGGGAGCGGCCTGGTTTTCCCCGGCGGCGCGTCCAAGCCCCCCTTCCATCCGAAGGTCCTGGCCAAGGCCGCCCGCCAGCCGGCCCTCGCGCGCATCCCGGCGGAGCGCTTCGTCGTTCTCGACACCGAAACGACCGGCCTGCTCGACCAAGCCGAAACGGTTCCGTTTCTGATTGGCCTGGGTCATTTCGAGGCCGAAGGGTTTGTCGTCGAACAGTTCTTCATGGAGGATTTCGAAAGCGAACCGGCGATGATGAAAACCGTGGCGCGGTGGATGCGCCCGTTCCGCGCGATCCTTTCTTTCAACGGCCGAGCGTTTGATTTGCCGCTGTTGCGCCGGAGGTTCGCGCTCCAACGCATCTCGCCGGCCGTCTGGAAGCGCCCGCACTGGGATATTCTGCCGTCCGCGCGTTCGCTCTGGAAGGGGCGCGTTCGCTCCTGTTCGCTGATCGGTCTCGAACGTGAAGTGTTTGGGTTTCACCGCACGCGCGACATCCAGCGCAACCGCATTCCCCAAGTCTATCACGACTATCTGGGTGGTCGCCGGGCCGAACGTCTTGCCGCCGTCTTCGATCATAACGCCCAGGACATTCTTACCACAGCCGCTTTGGCGGTCACGTTGGCTGGGGGTTAGTAGGACAGGTTGGCAACCTGTCAAACCCTTGGCTTGAGGTAGGTCATGCAATTTGAACAGGTTGGCAACCTGTCCCACATGCCGTTGACCTTGACAAGTCACGGCTCGAACGCCAGTTTTCCTACTTTAGGCGAGGCGGAAGGGGTGGAAGCGAAAGAACCGACCGCGTACCGTCCTGCCGCTGAACGCTGACCGCGCGCGCCCGTAGCTCAATTTGGATAGAGCATCTGACTTCGGATCAGAGGGTTGGGGGTTCAAGTCCCTCCGGGCGCGCCATTCCCCTCGTTGAACTTACCCGCGAACCGGCTGCCCGAGTGTTTTGCTCTTGCAGCATCGTTGTGAGCACGTCATTCCGCAAGGGGCAGGAACCCTTTTGGATTCTGGCGATTCAGAGCCGCCCCGCAATGGGAACGGACTTTTGACAGTCTTCCTCACGCCAGGCGGCGGTGGGCGCGGAATTTGCCCGGCCTGGTCGCCGGCCTTTGGGACGGCAGTTGCTCGGACGAAAAAGTTTTCCAAGTCATGCTTGACAGTTGCCGCGTATCTCGTTCAAAAGCGTATACGTTTTGTGCACACGAAGAGGCTGGTTGGCGCGCGTCCCACCGAGATGTGCCCTGTCCACAACTGCGCGCGTCATGCCAAACGGAGATGAGGCAGCCCGACCTGGAGGTGACGGGGCGGGATGATTTGTCCATCTATGCCCGATAGGGGCCCAGGAAAGGGAAGGAGGTCTGTCCCATGGTAACACTCAAGGAGAAACTGGCGTCGCTGATTCCGCCGTTGCGCGACGAGATCGGGGCGCTGGTCAAACAACACGGTGACAAGGTGATCTCGCAAGTGACGGTAGGCCAGGCGTACGGTGGTCTGCGCGGTGTCAACGGGATGGTTTGCGACACCTCGTCGGTGGATCCCGAAAAGGGATTGATCATCCGCGACCATCCGATCGCTGAAATCGCGAACCGGTTGCCCGAGGAAATCTGGTATCTCCTGATGACCGGCGAATTGCCCGATGCCCAGGCGCTCAAGTCGCTCCAGGCCGATCTGGCGGCACATTCCGAAGTGCCCGCGTATGTGCACGACGTGTTGCGGGCCATGCCGCGCGATTCCCACCCCATGGTCATGCTTTCGGTGGGCGTGCTCGCGATACAGCGCGAATCCCTTTTCCACAAGCATTACGACGAAGGGATGAAGAAAACCGAACACTGGGAGTGGATGTACGAGGATTCCATTCGGCTGGTGGCCCGGGTGACGGGTGTGGCCGCGTTGGTGTATCGGCTGCGGTTCGGCAAGGGCGATCTGATTCCGCCCAAACCCGGTTTGGACTGGGCGGCCAACTACGCGCACATGCTGGGTCTGCCGGACCCGAAGGGTGAGTTTGCCAACCTGATGCGCCTCTATACGACGCTTCACAGTGACCACGAAGGTGGCAACGTCAGCGCGTATACCTGCCACGTCGTGGGTTCCGCTCTCTCCGATGCCTACTATGCCGTGACGGCCGGCTGGAACGGTCTGGCGGGCCCGCTCCACGGTCTGGCCAACCAGGAGTGCCTGCAATTCGTTCTGAACATCCAGAAGAAGTTTGGCGGCGTGCCTTCGGACGAAGAACTGAAGAAGTTCACGTGGGACCGGCTCAACAGCGGCCAGGTGGTGCCGGGCTATGGCCACGCGGTGCTCCGGGCGACCGATCCGCGGTTTGTGTGTTTCCACGATTTCGGCACGCGGGTCTGCCCCAAGGACCAGGTGTTCCAGATTGTGGATCGCCTTTACAGGGTGGTGCCGGGGGTACTCAAAGAACACGGCAAGGCCAAGAACCCGTGGCCCAATGTGGATGCCGGGTCGGGTGCGTTGCTCTATCACTTCGGCATGACAGAATTCTCATACTACACGGTGTTGTTTGCGGTGTCGCGCGCGTTGGGGATGACGGCCCAGCTGACGATCAATCGCGCGCTGGGATCGGCGATCGTTCGGCCCAATTCGGTCACGACCAACGAGATCAAGGCGATGGTTGCCAAAGGCTGACGACGAGTGGGACAGGTTGGCAACCTGTCTCCGCAATCAGACGAGTGAAACGGAAGTACCAGACGCGCAAAGGGGGTGGCGGTCGGACTCGCCACCCCCTTTGCCGTTTTGTGGTCCCGGATCTTTCCCACCGATGATTCTGATTTGTCGAGCGACCCGCTCCCTGGGCGATTGACTTTCGCTGCCGCGAGCCATAGACTCAGCGATTACGAGGGCTTGACCATGTCGGACAGCATCGCCCAGAACGCGCAATCCCAGGCTGGCGCCGCCGTATCCGAAAGTCGGGGGCCGGTCCGGAACGGCGATCCCCAAGGCGACACGCCGGGCGGTTGGGACGACTCTCGCGGACGCGGGCCCGAATGGTGGCCGATGGCGGTTCTGGCGGTGATGCTCGTGATCTGGTTCTCACCCATCCTGCGGCTCGCCGGTGGGTGGTGGTGGTCCCACACCAGGCTGGACGATCCGTTTCGGGGGCTGGGGGTGGTGGAAGCCTGGCGTTGTGGGCTGCTGGATGCACGCTGGTTTCCGACTTTCGATTACCGATATGGCTATCCGTTTCTTTCCTTCTATGCGCCGTTGTTCCACTGGATGTCGGGTGCGTGGATCCTGCTCCTTTCGTCGGCGTGCGTGGCGGTGCGGGTCAATCTGTTCTGCTGGCTGGTGTTCGGAACCGTGGGGATGTATCTCGCGGGCGAGCGGGTGTGGGGGTTCCTGACCCACGGCAAAGCGGCGACGTTCTATCCCGGTCTGATTTGCGCCGTGGGCTGGCTGATGTCACCCTATCCCATGTGCAACGTTTTAGTCCGGGGAGCGCTGCCCGAATTCGCCTCGAGCCAAACGCTGCCGTGGATTCTCTGGGCGGCGTTCGGGTTGCTGGGGCGCGAGGGCCGGTGGTCGCGCCGCGACAGTGGAGAGTGGCTGCTGCTGGTTCTGTTTGTTTCGACGGGAATCCTAACGCACAATTTTCTCGGCCTGTGCGTTCTCGGCATTGCCGTGGCGGTGGCGCCTCTGGTGCTTGTGCTGAAGCGGTTTGGCCGGCGCGAAACCCCGGGCGAAGAGAGCTTCACGGCGATTCGCGCGGGAGGCTGGGCCCTGGCATTGGGCGTGGCGTTGACGGCCACGATCTTCTATTGGCTCCCGGCTATGTCGGAGAGCCGCTGGGTCCATCTGGACAGCATGAAAGGACTTGGTTATGAGCATTCGGCGCACTATCTTTACCTGAGCAACCTCCTGCAGTTCTACTACTGGGAATTCGGCATCTCGATCAAAGGGGGCGGCGACCCGATGCCGCTTCATCTTGGCTTTGCGGGCCTGGTGGCGTTCGGGAGCGCCTTCTATGCAATGGCTCTGCTCTGCACGATGGGGAAGAAGGCCCGCCGCGACCGTCTTCTGGCGGGGATTGTCGGCCTCACGCTGGCGACGATTCTGGGGATTCTTCTCTCCACTCCGCTCAGTGCATTCCTGTGGGATCACTTTCCTCCGCTCCAGTTTGCCCAGTTTCCGTGGCGTACGCTCAGCATCCCGACGGTGGGCGTCTGCCTGATGCTCCCGGCGACGCTGATCGCCGCCAAGCCCGTTCATCATCATCGTGAGGCTGTGACCGGGGCGTTGATCCTTCTTGTTGTCTATTTTGCCGCAAGCCATCATTTTTACGGGGACATTTACGACCGGCTGCCGTTCGACCAGGACTTTGAGCGGAAGAATTGGGATCGCCGGCAAATCCTGACCGCCGACCTCGATGAGTATGGCCCGATTTGGCGCGATCGGTTTCGTTTGCCCAAATGGCCGGCGGGCGTTCCGTTGGCCAATGACCAATTGGAAATCCTCCGCTGCGACAACCGCTGGACGGCTCTGACGGCGTCGGTCCGGAATAAGTCCGACCAGCCGCAACCGCTGGTCATCGCACTGAACTACTATCCCGCGTGGCAGGGGCGACTGGAGCCGGGCGGTCAGCCACTGGCCCTCTCGCCCGATGCCGCGACGGGCTTCATCGCGATCAACGGCGTGCCGCCCGGCGATTCCACGATCCACGTTTGGTTTGGCAACACTCCCGTTCGCCGAACTTGCAAGCTGGTCTCGCTGGTCGCGTGGCTGCTGTGGGGAGCGGGATGGATTGCGCTCGCCGGTCCGGGCCTGAGAAAGAGACAGTCCGGTGCGTCGGCAGAACGTGGCGTTTGAATTCGAGGGGAAGAGACCCGGGAAGTGTGCTGGTGTAAGGACTGGCGCGGCCTGCTCTGCCACGAAAAGAACACATTCACAGGCTAACAGCCCGCGCCAGGCTGCAAACACGCTTGACCTGTCTGGTGGGTGCCTATAGTAAGGTGGCCGAGAAAGAAGGCTGGACGCGCAACAGGCGATGATTGGTGTTTCGTTGTTGCATCGGAACAAAGCAAGGCCGGGAGGTCGGCGTTGAAAGATTCGTTTTGGAGGGACCGGCAAGTTCTCGTCACGGGAGCGGGCGGCTTCATTGCAAGCCATCTGACCGAAGCCCTCATCACTCGCGGCGCCCGCGTCCGAGCCGTGGTCCGATACAATAGTCGGAACTCCTGGGGACATCTCCAGGGGCTGTCGGAGGCCCAACGCCAACGCTGCGAGGTGATCCTGGGCAACGTGGCCGACGCTTTCGCTCCCCGCGAATGGGTCAAGGGCTGCGAGTATGTGTTCCACCTGGCCGCGCTGATCGCCGTGCCTTATTCCTACCGGTCGCCGGCCAGCTATGAAGAAGTCAACGTGCGCGGCACATTGAATCTTCTCGAAGCCTGTCGGGCCGAGCCGATCAAGGCGCTGATCCACACCTCGACGAGCGAGGTCTACGGCACGGCCCTCGAGATCCCGATTCGCGAAAGCCACCCGCTGCAAGGGCAATCGCCCTATGCGGCGAGCAAGATCGCGGCGGACAAATTCGCCGAAAGCTACGCGCGTTCGTTCGGCGTGCCGGTCGTCATTGCGCGGCCGTTCAACACGTTTGGCCCGCGCCAGTCGGCCCGCGCCATCATCCCCACGATCATCACCCAGGCGCTGGCGGGGACGACGATCGTTCTCGGCGCCCAGGAGCCGGTGCGGGATTTTACCTACGTGGATGACACCGTGAGCGGGCTGCTCGCGCTGGCGCAATGCGAGGGCGCCGTCGGCAAGGTAGTGAACCTGGGGACGGGCAGCGGCGTCTCCATCGGCGACCTGGCGAAACGAATCGTGCGACTGGTCGGCGGCGCGAAGAAGATCAAGACCGACCGGCGGCGGTTTCGCCCGCCCGGCAGCGAGGTGATGCGCCTGATCTGCGATGCGTCGCTGGCGCGACATCTCGCGGGCTGGCGGCCCGAGATCCCGCTGGATGACGGATTGCAACTGACGATCAAATGGATCGGCCACCACCTCGCCGAATACAGGACGGACAGGTATGTCATTTGAGGGAATGCGAACGGTCATCCTGGCCGGGGGCAAGGGCACACGGCTCCGGCCCTACACCATTGTTCTTCCCAAGCCGCTGGTGCCCGTCGGCGACATGCCGATTCTCGAGATCGTCATTCGCCAGCTCGCCGCACAGGGATTTCGACGTCTGACGATCGCGGTGGGGCATCTCGCCGAGGTGATTCAGAGCTTCTTCGGCGACGGGTCGAAGTGGGGCGTCCGGATCGAGTATTCCGTCGAAGACAAACCCCTGAACACCATCGGCCCGCTCAAGCTGATCGGCGGCCTCGAGGGCGACTTTCTGGTGATGAACGGCGACCTGCTGACCGATCTCGATTTTCGACGCCTGGCCGAGTTCCACCGGTCCCAGCGGGCGGCGCTCACGGTGGCCAGCTACCAGCGCGAGGTGACCGTTGATTTCGGCGTTTTGCAGCCTGGCGACGACCAGCAAATCGTCGGTTTCGAAGAGAAGCCGCAGCGCGCCTACCTGGTGAGCATGGGCATTTACGTTCTCAACGAACGCGTGCTGCCGCTGATTCCCGAAGGCCGGCCGTTCGGCTTCGATCACCTGGTGCTGACGCTTCTCAAGGCCGGCGAGCGGGTCGCCTCGTTTCGCCACCACGGCTACTGGCTGGACATCGGGCGGCCGGATGACTATGAGCGGGCGGTCGCCGATTTCGAAACGCTTCGTTCGCGTTTGCTGCCCGCCAATGGCGTCGCCTCGTGAACGCGGATGCTTCGAGGCTGCCGAAGACGCGGCCGCCGTGATCGCAGGTTGGTTGGACTGTCTGGTCCGCCACTTTTCGCAGCTAGTCGGAAGATCGCGCGAAGTTTGGCCTCGATCCGCTGGTGCAGGTCGAAGGGGTCGAGGCTTTCGAATTCACGGCGCAGTTGCGCTTTGCGTTCCTCGGAGATCTTGGATCTTTTGAGGAGCCGTTGATACGGCGTGCAGGGTGCGCCGTGATGGCGTCGCAACCTTCCGCGTGCGCCGGGTCGTTCTTGTGGTAGGGGCGGCTGCGAGTGAACGAGACGGGCGCGGCGTAGATCCATATTATTCTTTTGACAGGTCCCGCGCCACACGCAACTTCTATTGCGACAAGGAAACCAAGATATGCGTGGCGAAAAACTTATGTTTTCTGCGGTGCGACGCTTCGCCCACTCCGTTTGGGCCAAGATGAACCAAGTGACCGCTGGAGAACCGGAAGACCAGCTTCGCGGCCCCTTCGAGGCCTTCATGCAGGACGCCGCGGGCGTCTTACGCTGGACAGTCGTCTGTACCGGCGAAACTAAGCTGCCCGGACGGCTGGGGAAACCCGATTACGCCGTTCATCTAAACCAGTTGCTCACCGGCTTCGTCGAACTGAAGGCCCCCGGCGTCGGTGCGAATCCAAACCGATTCACCGGCCACAACCGCGAACAATGGAAGCGCTTCCAGGCGCTTCCCAACCTGCTTTACTGTGACGGTAACGAGTGGGGCCTTTATCGAGGCGGCGAGGCCGTCGGCAAGATCGTTCGCGTCTCCGGCAACTTGACCCTCGAAGGCCAAAAGGCCGTCGCCGCCGAAGACGCCGCTGCGATCGAACGATTGTTGCGCAATTTTCTCACCTGGCAACCCATCATCCCCACCGACTGCAAGGGCAAGATCGACCTCAAGGGCTTCGCCGCGCTCCTGGCCCCGCTGTGCCGGATGCTGCGGGACGACGTGACCGATGCGCTCAGGGACCCGGCCTCGCCCCTCGTCCAACTCGCGAAGGACTGGCGGCAATCCCTGTTCGGCGACGCTTCGGACGAGCAGTTCGCCGACGCCTATGCCCAAACCATTACATTTGGACTTCTGCTAGGCCGCGCCGAAGGGGCGAGCGATCCGTTTTCTTCTCATAGCGCCTATCAGGCCCTCGATAGCCATTACACTCTGTTGGGTCGGACATTGGCACTGTTGACCGATTTTCAGGTCAAGATCGAGATGGCCGCTTCGATTGACCTGCTTGAGCGCGTCATCTCCGCCGTGCCCCCCGCCACGCTCGCCAGCCCCGAAGACCCCTGGCTTTACTTCTACGAGGACTTCCTCGCCGCCTACGACTCCAAACTGCGCAAGGATGTTGGGGCCTACTACACCCCTATCGAGGTTGTCCGCGCCCAGGTCCGCCTGATTGACGACCTTCTCGTCAAGCGCCTCGGCAAGCCGCTGGGCTTTGCCGACCCCGGCGTCGTCACGCTCGACCCCGCCGCAGGAACGGGCACCTATCTGCTCGGCGTCATCGAGCACGCCTTGGGCCGGGTCGAGGCCGAACAGGGCGCGGGGGCCGTGCCGGGCCAGGCCGCCGCGCTCGCCGCCAACCTCTACGGCTTCGAACTCATGGTCGGTCCCTACGCTGTGACCGAACTACGCGTCAGCCGCTCACTGCGTGATCGAGGCGCTGAATTGCCCAAGGATGGCACGCACATCTATCTGACCGATACGCTCGAAAGCCCTTACGCCGAGCCGCCCGAACTGCCACTCTTTTTGAAACCCATCGCCGAGCAGCATCGGCGCGCCCTCGAGCTCAAGAGCAAGGTCCCCGTCATCGTCTGCCTGGGCAATCCGCCCTACGACCGCCATGAGGCCGCCGCCGTGGGCAACCAGGCCCGCACCGGCGGCTGGGTCCGCTGGGGCGACGACGGCAAGGGCGCTGGAGCGATCTTCCGCGACTTTCTCGACCCCGCCACCGCCGCCGGCCACGGCGTCCACGTCAAGAACCTCTACAACCTCTATGTCTATTTCTGGCGTTGGGCGCTGTGGAAGGTCTTCGAATGCGAAACCGCCGGAGGCCCGGGCGTCGTCAGCTTCATCAGCGCGTCGAGCTACCTCGACGGCGACGCCTTCTGCGGCATGCGCGAGCACATACGCCGCCTGTGCGACGAGATCTGGATTCTCGACCTGGGCGGCGAGGGGCGCGGCACGCGCAAGACCGACAACGTCTTCGCCATCCAGACGCCCGTCGCCATTGCCGTCGCTGTCCGCTCGGACAAAGCGAAGAAGAAGAATTCCGCCAAGGTCCATTACGCCCGCGTTGAGGGCGGGCGCGAGGCCAAACTTGCGGCGCTGGACGCCATCGCCGATTTCGCTTCGGTAAAGTGGCAGGACTGTCCTGAGGACAGGCAGGCCCCCTTCCGCCCGGCGGGCAAGGGCCGATACTTCGACTGGCCGCTCCTGACGGATCTCATGCCGTGGCAGCATTCCGGAGCGCAATTCAAACGGACATGGCCGATCTGTCACGATCAGGAAGCGCTCAGGAAACGGTGGCGGGCGCTTCTCACCTCCAAGGACATGGCCCAGGCTTTTCGTGAAACGCGGGATCGAAAAGTCGTCTCGCCGTGCCCGCAAGCCCCCCCGAATGGTAACGGGGAAAAGTCACTCAAAGCGCTGCCTCGAAATGCGCAAGAGCCGCCCATCGTTCGTTACGCGTATCGCTCCTTCGACCGGCAATGGGTGTTCGCCGACAACCGTTTGGGTGATTTCCTCCGGCCCGTGCTTTGGGGGATTCATCGCGAGCGGCAGGTGTATCTGACAAGCCTCTTGACCAAATTCCTTGGTACAGGTCCGGCGCTGACGGCTTGCACGGCGATACCCGACCTTGACCATTTCTCGGGTCGCGGCGCAAAAGACATCGTTCCCCTCTACCGCACCGCTGATGCGACGGAGGCCAACATCCTGCCCGGCCTGCTCGACCTGCTCGGCGCGGCCTACAAGCGCAAGGTGACACCCGAGGATTTCCTAGCCTACGTCTATGGCGCGCTGGCACAGCCGGTTTTCACCGCGCGCTACGCCAAGGAACTGGAGACGCGCGAGCTGCGCGTGCCGATCACGAAGGACGCCGCCCTGTTCGCCAAGGTCCGCGACATCGGCGCGCGGCTGCTCTGGCTTCACACCTACGGCGAGCGTTTCGTCCCCAAGGGCGAACGGCGCGGCCAGGTCCCGCGGGGCGCGGCGAAATGCGTCAAGGCCGTCTCCGGCGACTCCGACGGCTACCCGGAGTCGTTCCACTACAACGACGCGACGCGGACACTCCATGTCGGGGACGGTGAGTTCCGTCCCGTGTCGCGCGAGGTCTTCGAGTTCGAGGTCTCCGGCCTGAAGGTTGTCCAGTCGTGGCTCAAATACCGCATGAAGCGCGGCGCTGGGAAAAAGTCGTCGCCCCTCGACGACATCCGTCCCGAGCGCTGGACGCGTGAGTTCACAACTGAACTGCTGGAACTGCTCTGGGTGCTGGAAGCGACCGTCGCGGGCTATCCCGAGCAGGCGAAGTTGCTGCATGCCGTCGTGAAAGGCCCCTGCTTCCGCGCCGCTGAGCTGCCCCCCGCGCCCGACGAAGCACGCAAGCCGCCCGCGCCCTCCCGCGGCCGGGATATGCTCGATGAGTCGGAAGGCGAGTAGCGTCATCGCTCCGAACGCTTTCGCCGCAAAACCGAATGGGTATGGCTCAATACGTGTCTCGACGCGCGGTTTCGCGCGACCGCTTTTTCCCCCTGCCCCCCCTTTCTTGAATACGTAAGTCCTTCCCCGTCACCCGGTAGTTTTTTTATGACGCAATTCGCCTGATGAACACGCGGCAAATTGGCTTGACACCGACTGGCCCCACCGCGAAATAATCCGCCTTTGCTGACGTCGGCGGCGTGCATGCACAGCATCCTGCGGCTAGCACACACCTATCGGGCACACGGAAGCCGGCACGACGGGCAGACCACGGATGACCGCGAAGCCCGCGTTCCACGGCTGGAAGCACTTTGCTGCCGCTTTTGCGACGGCGACGGTCCTCTCGCTGGCTTGGCTGGTTGCGTGCGGTCGTTCGGCTGAAAGCAAAGGAAAGTCCGGCCGCGATGAGACAGTGGCAGGGGGCGAATCGAAGCGGATCGCGCGGGATTATGGCGAAAGAGTATTCGAGGCGGCGAAGTTCCAGGACCTGACGAACGGGCGGTTCGAGCCGCAATACAACTGGGTCATCCTGTTCACCGAGTCGTCGGCGTTCACGCTGCCGGTGAAAGAGGCGGGCAGCGGCGATTACGAGATGTCCATTGATGCGTTGAACGGTTCGCCGGGGCCGGTGATCCTGGAGGTTTCCGACGCAACGGAGCCGAAGACCAGCGGGTCCATTCTGGCGACCTTCACTTTTGCGAAGGACGACAACTCGATGGGCACGGTCACCAAGAGGATTCGCTTGAGAGAAGGGATCGAGCGGTTGCGCGTCCGGTTCGCCAACGACTCACCGGTGGGCGCACCGTTTGACCGAAATGCGGCGGTTCAGCGTGTCGTGCTGCGCGGACCGATGGCTGAGTAGTTCGACAATTGAAGAACTTGAGCGGAGAGGTGGCCGAGTGGTTGAAGGCGGACGCCTCGAAAGCGTCTCAGGGGGCTAACACCTCCTGCGGGGGTTCGAATCCCTCCCTCTCCGCCAAAGACCGCTGTCGTTTTCCTCGCTTGAGATCGCTGCCGCGAGCCCGCTATGGCCTGGACAAAAACGACTACCTGGATGCCGTCAGTTCGAATTGACTTGTCGCTCGGATGTCCGCCGACGAGCTGCCAACCAGCAGGTCATAGGCACCCGGCTCGACCACGAAGTCATGTTTCAGCTTTTCATCGTAGAAAGCCAGAGCGTCGGCCGTGAGCGCGAAGGTCACGGTCTTCTTCTCGCCGGGTTTGAGGCTCACGCGCTCGAAGCCGCGCAGCTCCTTCGACGGGCGTTTCACACTGCTTTTCGCGTCGTGTACGTAGAGCTGCACCACCTCGTCGCCTGCGCGTTTGCCGGTGTTCTCGACCTCGACGCTGACGCTGACTTTGCCGTCCGCGGCAATCTGTTTCGGCGCCACGTTCAGCTTGCCGTAACGAAATTGCGTGTAGCTCAACCCGTGGCCGAACGCGAACTGCGGCTTGCCCTCAAAGTACATGTAGGTGAAGCCCTTCGTCACGTCGTATTCGGTCATGGGCGGAATCTGCTCGACGGAGTCATAAACGGTGTACGGGAGTCGGCCGCCGGGATTGCAGTCGCCGAACAACACATCCGCGATGGCGGTGCCGCCCTCCTCGCCGGGATACCAGGCCTCGAGGATCGCGGGCACGTTGTCCTTCGCCCACGCAACCGACAACGGCCCGGCGTTCATCAGTACCACCACCGTCTTCGGATTGGCTTTGGCCACCGCTTTGAGCAGCTCTTCCTGCGCGCCCGGGAGGCCGAGGCTTTCGCGATCGCGGCCTTCGGCTTCGACGCGGCCATTCGTGCCGAGGAACAGGAACGCCACATCAGCGGCTTTGGCGGCCCCAACCGCTTTTTCGATCTCGGCCGGCTTGGCCGCTTCGGTCACGCCGCAGCCCGTGGTGGACGACGCCTGGGCGCCGGCGCCGAGTTTGTTCTTAATCCCTTCAAACGGACTCACGCGACGGGGCATGGCTCCAAAATAATTCCCATACTCCGTGCGTGCCGCCAGCGGACCAATCACCGCGACCGACTTGATCTTGTTCTTATCGAGAGGCAGGAACCCATCCTTGTTGCTCAGCAGAACGATGGCCTCACGCTCCGCCTTCAATGACAGCTCGCGATGTTCGGGCGAATCAATCACGCTGGCGGGGATCTTCGAGTAGGCGACCATCTCCGGCGGATCGAACGCGCCCAGTCGGAACGCCACTCGCAGCACGCGGGTCAGCGCGCGGTTGACGATTTCTTCGGACACCAAGCCCGCGCGGACGGCCTTGGGAATGGCATCGCGATAGTGCTCATCGTCATAATCGCACCCTGCCGGAAGCGCCCGGGCCACGGCCTCTTCGGTCTTCATACCCTTTCCCTTCATATGGCCGCTCATGTAGGATCCGATGCCGCCCAGGTCCGAGACGACAAAACCCTGAAACCCCCATCGCCCGCGCAGAATGTCCGTGAGCATGAGTTTGTTGACGCAGTTGGGCGTGCCGTTGATCGCATTGTAGGAGGCCATGAGCGACTGCACATGCCCTTCCACGACGCAGGCCTTGAAGTGCGGCAGCCAGTATTCGTGCAGCATTCGCTCGGGCACTTCCGCCGAGAGGCTCTGGCGGCCGCGCTCCTGGTTGTTGACGGCGAAGTGCTTCAGCGTGGAGGCAACCTTCAGATATTTCGGGTCGTCCCCATTCAGCCCCTTCACGTAGGCCACGCCGATGCGGCCGGTGAGAAACGGATCCTCGCCGTAACACTCCTGGATTCGGCCCCAGCGCGGATCGCGAGCGATGTTGATGACGGGCGCGCGGAAAACCAGGCCATGCTTGCCGCGCGGGCCATCGGCGCGAATATTGTACAGGGCGCGGGCCTCGTCGGAGATCGCCTCGGCCACCGCGTGGACCAGCCCCGTATCCCAGGTGGCCGCCAGGGCGATGGAAACGGGATACAGCGTCGTCGGCTGTTTCGACCAGACGCCGTGCAAGCACTGGTTCCATCCGGCCCAGAAGGGCATGTGCAGACGCTCGATGGCGGGCGCGTTATGGAAAAGCGTCAGGGCCTTTTCTTCCAGGGTCATGCGCGACACCAGGTCCTCGACCCGCTTGTCCAGCGGCTGAGAGGGATCCAGGTAGGGCGCGTTCCGGGGGACTGCTTCTTCACCGCTTTTGGAAGTGGCGGGTTCCGCACCCCGGGCCACGGGGGACACGCCCAGCATGATTGCCATTGCACAAACAGCTGTAACCGGCCTGATTCGCTTCACCGCGTTCATGCTACGTCCTCCGATGTCTTAACATTATGAGACAGCCCGAACCGCCGTGAAAATCGGCCCACCCGCCCCACGCAGCCGCGCCAGCCAACAATTGTCGCAAAAGCCATCGCGTCATTCCCGTCTCCTGAGTAGCAGCGCCCAATCGTTCTGCTCGGGCGCCTGGAACTCGCGTTGTCCTTCGCCTTCGACCTTGAACCGTTTTCCAAACGAGCCCTCACGCGGATTGAACCAGCGCGCGCTGAGCGTGCCTTTCATGCTGCTCAGGTCAAGCGTTGCGCTCCCACCGTTGGGCAGGTAAACAACAACTTCGCTTGCCGACGCCAACGCAAAGGCGGGAACGGCACGGCGTTCGTTCCCAACAATGAACGCATCGTCAGGCTGCATTTCCCAGAAACGCACCTGCTTAGTGAAACTGGCGAGGTAACCCAACTGTTGGCGCAGCGACACCCGCCGCGTGCCTTTGAAATCGCCATTGTACTCACTGCCGATTTGTAGGCTGTCGTCAAGGTAATCCACATGTCCGCCGCTGACGAACGCCGTCCACGCCGCCTTGCGCACCGTCGCATCGTCGGGGCTGCCGATGCCGTCGGTGTCGAAGATGAGCGGCTGCTTCAACACCCGCGCCTTCAGCAGGCTCGCGTGCAATCGCTGCAAGTCCCAGGTCTTAATGCCGCCGTAGTCGTGGTTGGGTAAGTCCAGGGGCATCACCAAGGGCTGCTTCGGTTTGCTCCTTTCGTATTCGTGGGTGAACTCGCACAGGCGCCGCTCCCAGTCGGCGTTGTAATAGTTCTCGTTGGCAATCTCAAAGTAGACGTTGTCGAACTCGTTGACCGCGTCCACCACCTTGCGGATGAACGCCTTTTGCGCCTCCAGCGCCTTCGGGTTGCCGAGCGAGCAGAAGCCTTGCCTTCCGTCAGTGCCGGTGCCGGTGTTCTTTGGGTCGCCGTCCACGCCGTTGATGTTGTTGTCGCGGTGGTAGGCGTGCAGCCGCCACAAGTGCCGGTGTTTGATCATCCACGCATCAAAGAGGGTCAGTTGCAAGAAGATGCCGCGCTCCCGCGCTGCTGCGCATACGGCGCGCAGTCGGTCGAAGAAGGCGGGGTTGAACTTCGTCAGGTCGTATTTCGGCTTGCCGTCGTTGGCGTTGCCGGGACCGGTGCGCAAGTAAGGCTCGACATGGACACGATTCTCTTCGGCGAACTCCCCACAGCCCCACCAGACCCAAACGCGGGCGAAGTTCAGCCCGTTCGCTTTGAGCGTGTCCAACATCGCCTTGTAGTCGTAGTCCACATCGGAGAACGTGCCCCAGGTGTAGTCGCCGATGAGCACGACGGGTTTGCCGTCTGCGCTTTGGAAGTAAGAAGGGTTGGTGGGATGAACCGACAGCGCGCCACTTTTTGCGTGGGATGGCGGTTGCCTCAATGTCCCGCCAGCCCACGCCAGGCTGAGCGCCAAACACACCGTTCCACTTGCCAGACCCATCAGGGCTGTCTTGATCATGTTAATCCACCTCCTTTTGAGCAAGCATAGCGCCCAATCGTTGTTATCGGGCGCTTTGAACTCCCGTTGCCCTCCACCTTGCACCTTGAACTCTTCACCGAACTTGCCCTCACGCGGATTGAACCAACGCGCGCTGAGCGTGCCATTTGTCTGGTTCAGATTGAGCGTTATGGTGCTTCCTTGGATCAGATAGACCACATAAACCACACCGGGTTGCGCGAACACGAACGGGCGAACCCCATCTCGCGCTGAGGTTGTCGCCAGCTCATCGTGCGGCGCCATTCTTTCAAACGGCACCTCGCCCTCTTCGACGAAGCGACGCAGAAACTTGCCCGCGTTCAAGACCTCGGGAGGCGGGGACTGCGATGGACTGCCTTCCTTCTTCGTGCGCCCCGTGCCCCGCCACCAGGTGAAGTCGTAGAAGTTGGCGTGCCCCCCGCCAGTGAAATCCGCCCAGAACATCTTGCGCACGAAGTTCGGGTCATCGGTGGAGCGGTTGGCAAACAGGAAGAATTCGTTGTGGAGCACGGGTTTCCCGCCCCGTCGGAGCAGGATGAGTGACTGGCGGTGCCGCGCGATGTCTTCGTCCGTGCGATATAGCCCTCCGGCGCCCCGATGCTTCACGACCAGATCGCACCCTCCCGTCACCGGGTCATAAGGCGAACTCTGTTCCCCCGCCGAGACCAGCGCGCCGGGGTGTTGCTGGTGGATAAACTCGATAAAGTGGGCAACCCACCGGGCCCCACCGGTCTCGTTCGCCACCTCGTAGATAACGTTCCCAAACTCGCGGGTCGCCTCCAACACTCGGAAGACATACCGCTCCTGCACGGACAGCAATGGCGGGTCGCCCAGCGTTGTATCCGCGTGGGGGTCGTCCCCTGGTTTCAGTCCGAAAGTGTTCACATGATTGGGCTCGGCGTAAAGCGAGTCAGCGAAAGCACGCCGGCTGCGGCAGTCATCAAACAGCGTCAGCTCAACGACGATGCCCCGACGTTCCGCCTCCTGCAAAAATGGCCCGAGGCGCTCGCGAAAGTAACCCTCATCAAAGCGCGTCAAATCAAAACGCGGCTCGCCGTCCACCGCGGCGCCCGGGCCCGTTCGCGTAAACGCCCAGCGCGGTTGCGAGAACTGCGCCGGATAACCGCGGAAGGCGGAGAGACCCGTCCACGCCGTCACGTTTTGCCGCACATAGTTGAAGCCGTGCGCCGCGAGTTCATCCAGATAGCTTCGCCAATTGAACCCTTTCTCGTTGCGCCAGAGGGTCAACGCCTCGCGGTCAGAGGCGCCGATCAGGAGAACGTGACGATCGCCAGAGCGGGGATAGAACGGGGACGCAGGAGCCATCTGCACTCGTTTCTGCCCGGCGCTGGTCTCGACGGCGGTTTGTGCAGGCTCGGCTCCCAGCGCCGCTGTAATCGGGAACATCAGTCCGAACAACAAGAGAGTACAGCTCATCGTCCGGCGATGCGCTTGCGATTTCTCGGTTCGAAGCATGGTGTGCATAAGGGTCTTCTCTGTTCCGAGACGGTACAAGATTCCACCCTTTTTCTCACGTCTTACCATTCATTTGGGCGTCTTATACAGATCGTCATAAGGCGCCACACGCCCCGTGTCGTTACGGCGTGTCGGTTGGCTTTGAGAATTGTTCAGGCAGTGGCGGCCAGTCAATTCGATTTGATAACGAACACGCTCGGCTGCAAGCGGCGGGTCGGCGCTCCCTCCCTACATGCAGATGACCTCCACAGAGGTTACTTCGCTCACAGGGTGATCCGCAGCGAGCGTCTGGACAATCCTGTCGAGAGTCGTCGCGTGGAAGTATCTCTTCTCCCCGCATTCGGGGCAGACCTCTGCATCCACGTTCTCGACAATATACAAGTCGGCCTCTGAACCAGTGGTGTTTTCTCACCTTTTTGCGGATCGTCGCGGTCAACAATAATTGTAACCAAGTCCCCCCTGAGCAAAGCATCCACGTCACCGGCTTCCCTCAGCGATTGAAGTGGTTCCAAACGCAGCCCCACTTTCCAGAGAATCTCCTCGACCTCAACCGGCAATGTGCCGGTGGACCAAAACTCCGCACGAATGCGATCTGCTTCGGCCCAAGCCTTCTGCCGCGTGATGTAGGGGGCCTTAAACTCCTCGGGGGATTATTTTCATTGGCCGCCATTCCGGATTTTGTCGGCGATCTTTCGCATTTCCTCGGGCGTCGGTTTCTGGCCTCGTAAGGTGCGGAAAAAAACCGGCAGAGCCCTGACAAGCGCTTCGTTCTCCATGATGTCAGCCGGCATCATGCCCTGATCCGCAGCAGCCAGATCGAAGAACGCAAGCCAATCATCCGAATCCTTTTCCAAGCCAAGTGCTGTAGCGTATCGTTCGAGGATTTCCCGGCCTCTTGGGGGCGGCATCAAACCCCGTTCCACCCGGCTTATGTTAGCGGGGTCACAGCCGGCCCTTCTGCAGAATTCGCGCAATGTGAGATGGTTGCGCTGCCGCAGGATTTCGAGGAACTCGCCAAATTGCCGATGCGTAGCCATAGCGCGCCTCCTTCCCGATTGTGTTGTAAAAACAATACAACGCCCCCCTGCGCAAGTCAACAAAGAATTTTGCTCCCGCTTGCGTCTCCGTTTGAACGAGGGGACAACCGCTGGGACAACCGTCTCGTTTTCGGTCCGCAGAGCGTGTTTTAATATTGTTATTTTCACACGTCCCCGCCAGCCCTGCGCCGGTGGAACGAAGGTTTAGCGACTAATAACCGGCCGACCTCGGTTTTTGCCCCTCCCCCCCTT